>Ga0207433_10002686_pt1 | contig 35779 bp, 33 predicted proteins | sample YelNatPaOPGAMG01_FD_187559 | JGI IMG/M metagenome (GOLD analysis project Ga0207433, IMG submission 187559) | Hot spring thermophilic microbial communities from Obsidian Pool, Yellowstone National Park, USA - OP-RAMG-01 (SPAdes) (version 3) | ecosystem: Environmental > Aquatic > Thermal springs... | reverse complement strand
ATTCCCTACGGCAAGGTGTGGACAAGCCACACCTTGTGCCCTGCCGAGCCCCTAGGAGTGTATAATTTCAAACCTCACCCTGAGGGGTGGGCCCTAGGGTGCCCGGGAATCCGGACGGATCTGCGAAGAAAAAGACAGTGCTTTCATCTTCAGGAGGGATACGCTCTCGTCTGTCGGCAAGAAGGTAGAAGAACAGGCAATAGCAATCGGGCAAACATTATAATTTAATCGTGATCCTCCTTCTCCTCTCCCTCCGCCTGGCTTTCGTTGGGGACATAATGCTTGGCTCAGATTGGGGGGGACTCACCCCGCCTCCGGACTCGGGCCGAGCCCTCTTTTCTGAGGCAAAGCCCTTTCTGGACTCAGCCGACATAGCTGTAGGCAACCTTGAGGGGCCCCTTACAACCTCGTCCGCCTGCACGAAGAAGACCGTGAAGGGCAAGAGCTATGCCTTCAGGATGCCTCCTTATTTGGCTCTCAGCCTAAAGGATGCTGGATTTGATGTCCTTAACACCGCTAACAATCACGCTAACGACTTCGGAGAGGAGGGGAAGCGGCAGACCATCGCGACGCTTGATTCGCTCGGGCTAAAACACACGGGCTTCACGGGAGATATAGCATACCTTGAAACCGAGAGCCTCACCGTGGCGGTAATCGGCTTCGGCCACTCGCCGGGTTGCAACGACATCAGGGACACACCCAAGGCAAAGGCACTCGTTGCAAAGGCTGACTCAGCGGCGGATATCGTAGTGGTGACCTTCCACGGAGGCGCGGAGGGGCCGTCTGCCCTTCATGTGAGAGGAGAAACCGAGACCTTCTACGGCGAGAACCGGGGAAATGTCCTTGTCTTCGCTCGCGCTTGCGTTGAGGCGGGGGCTGATCTGGTTGTGGGCCACGGACCCCATGTGCCCAGGGCCATGGAGATATACCAGGGGAGGCTCATAGCATACTCTCTGGGGAACTTTTGCACCTGGAACGGGATAAATGTCTCCGGTTTGGGGGGCGTGGCGCCCATGCTTCTGGTTGAAGTTGACAGCACGGGCAAATTCATCCGCGGCCGCGTGGTCTCCTTTACCCAACAAAAAGCCCACTATCCGCAGATTGATCCCGGCCGCGAGGCCTTCAAATTGATGAGGGACCTCACCCTGGAGGACCTTGCCGGCGGCGGCCTTATCTTTGGGGAAGACGGGGAATTTTACGAAAAACCGCCCGGCCCTGCGCGCTGAGCCTCACCCGAAAAGGCTCAGTGAATCAGGCCCGGCGATTGCCCTATAATCTCGTTATGAGCGATATCCTATCCGAGCTTGAAAGGCGCGGGGCCCTCCTTCGCGGCCACTTCCTTTTGACCTCTGGCCTCCACTCTGACGCCTACTTTGAAAAGTTCAGGGTTCTGGAAAGCCCGAAGCTGACGAGGGAGCTCCTTTCCCTGATAGCGGACGATGTCCGAAAACTGAGCCCGGAGATCATTGCCGGGCCGACAACAGGTGGGATCATCGTTGCTTTTGCCCTTGCCGATATGCTCGGCCTCGGGGCCGCATACGCTGAGCTGCCGCCCGACGGGAGCAAAGGCAGGGTTTTCAGGCGAGATTTTCCCCTCATGGGCAAGCGCGTCCTTGTTGTGGACGATGTTATGACGACGGGGGGTTCTGTGATTGACACCATAGAGGCAGTAAAGAGAGAATCCGGCCATGTGGTTGGGGTTGGCCTTCTCGTGGACAGGTCAGGGGGCAAGGACCTGGGTTTGCCGCTCTTTGCGGCCCTGAGACTGGACATGAAAGCGTGGCGGCCTGATGAATGCCCCCTTTGCAGGGAAGGAGTTCCCATAACCGTCAGGGGCAAAGGCAAGGGCTAGCCTCCGGGCCCGGCGATCCTTGGGGTCATTCCTGGCCTAAAGGAGAGAAGTTAATAGGGATGAAAAAGTTTTCCGCTGACCGAAAGTGAACGCTGGGCAAAAAATGGGTTATAATTTTCATCGTGATCTGGTTACTGCTAGCCATTTGCCACGAGAACAAGGACTCTCTCACCCTGAGGCTTGACAGCCTTTTCGCCAGGGCATCGCGCTGGGAGGTCGGCACGGACGCTGACACGGCACGGGCCGCGAGGGACACCCTGATAAAGATGAAGGACCTCGCGCTTGACTATATCTTCAAATACAAGATGAACACGGGCGAGAGCCTTGAGCTCAGGGCTATGGAGGTCATATTCAAGGGGCTTCAGATTGAGGCGAGGCCGAGGCTTCTTTCGGCCCTCACGCACGAAAACGACACTGTCCGCTCAAATGCCATCTATCTTGTTGGCCAGATAAAGGACACCGTTTTCGCTGACACGATATCGGCCCTCCTGAAGGCCGAAAAAAGGCCCGGCGTAAAGCGAAGGGCTATATACACCCTCGGGGAGCTCGGGCTGGCGAGGAGCGCGGATGTCGTAAAGCCGTATCTGAAGGATACCTCAGAGCGGATGCGCTTCGCCGCAACCGTTGCTCTCGGGAAGATAAAAACCGATCCCGAAGCGCTCTGCGGGATGCTCTCTGACAGGAGCCTCCTCGTCCGCGAGGCCGCAGAGACAGGGCTTGAGTCCTCCGGTGGCCTCACTATCCTCCTTGAGAGGCTCGGAAAGTCCTCATGCCGGGAAAGGGTAAATTACCTCAAGGCGATCGGCCTCGTCGCCAGGAAGTCAAAGCCTTCGGAGGAGGAATCCGCGCGGGTGCGGAGGGCGGTTTTCCCCCTGCTTGACAGCCCATCGGCGAGCGAGAGGGCCTGGGCCGTTTGGGCGCTTGCGCCGGTTGCTGACGAGGGCACGAGAACCAAGTTTTCCCTGATGGCCCAGACGGAATCTGACCCCTTTGCCCTTTGGTGCCTTGAGGAGGGGCTGAAACACTAGGTTGACTAAGGAGCTTTTTGACGAGATAGCCAAGCTCCGGACCGAGATGGAGAATCCAGCGTCGCGGGACCTGGACACTTTGCCCATTGAGGAAGTTCTGCGTATAATAAACTCCGAGGACGCGAAGGCCGCCCATGCTGTAGCAAAAGCCATACACGAGATAGCGAAGGTCGTCAAGATGTGCGCTCATTCACTCACCTGTGGAGGAAGGGTTATCTACATGGGCGCAGGGACATCCGGAAGGCTCGGCATCCTTGACGCCGCGGAGACCTGGCCTACATTCTCGGTCCCGCCCGGAACATTCGTGGGGCTCATAGCCGGGGGGCCTGAGGCGGTTTTCAGGGCAAAGGAGTTCTCTGAGGACAAGACAGAGGAAGCAATATCTCAGCTCAATGAGATAGGGCTTTCATCAAAGGACACAGTTATCGGGCTTTCGGCATCCGGGAGAACCCCATATGTGCTTGCTGGGCTTGAGTACGCGAAGTCCCTTTCGTGTTCAACAGCGCTCATTACCGCGAATCCAGCCGAGCGCTGGCCTAGCTACATTGACGCAATTGTCTGCGTTGATACCGGGCCTGAGGTTATAGCCGGCTCAACCCGGATGAAATCAGGGCTCGCAGAGCTCATGGTTTTGCACATGATCTCAACGGGCGCTATGGTTATGACTGGACGGGTCTACAGAAACCTCATGGTTGATGTTCAAGCCACAACCGCGAAGACAACCGAGAGGGCAAAGCGAATAATCATGCTGTTGACCGGCGCTGATTACGAGGAGGCCTCACGGCTACTCAGAGAGTCCGGCGGGTCCGCAAAGCTCGCTGTCCTAATGAAGAGAAAGAACCTTTCGCCCGATGAGGCCCGCGATGCACTTGAAAGGGCAGGAGGGTTTCTCAGATTGGCGCTCGGAGAGTAGTTTTCGCTCGTAAAGGGGAGCCCTCGGTTTCCCTTTTACTTGGCCTTCGCGCAACTGCACCCAAAGCCGCCTTTGGAGGGCCGATACTCCGCTCTAGCTTTCAGGCCTTTTACCTGGAAGTCATACATGGGCATCTCCCATATGAGGGTATTGCCCTCCTGCTTTGTGGCGTTGTGGGTGAGTATCTTGCCAGGCAAGGTCACGGTCAGCTTGAAGGTGTAGCCCTCAAAAACGCTCTTGGTCGTCTCGTCCTCTTGGCCGGATCCCTCGCTGGTCATTTCAAAGACCCACTTGTCGCCCTGCTTGGTGACCAGGGGCTTCTGGCCTTCGGGGGCCTGGGTAAAGTCATAGTCCTTCTTCTCTATGGTATAGTAGACCGTATCGCCCTTCTGGGTTCGCTTTGCCTCGGTTCCGAGCTCTTTGGCGAGTGAGTCCGCCATGCCGCCGAAGAAGGACTCGTTGTCCTTCTGGCCGTAAAGGATCATGGTCTGAGTGCCCTTTCCGTCAGCGCGGATCTCAGACTTGATCTCCATGCTGAAGCATCCGACGCTTATTCCAACGATTCCAAGTATCGCTAGCTTCTTCACAGTAGCCTCCTCTGGCTCATAGCGAAATTATAAACGGTTTGGCAATTGTCGCTCAATACTTAGAACCGGACGACGCGCGCGGTTGATCCTGACCGCCACCTTTCCTTATAATCTTCGCACCGGCCCGGGTGGCGGAATTGGCAGACGCGCATGGTTGAGGGCCATGTGGGAGCAATCCCGTGTGGGTTCAACTCCCGCCCCGGGCATTAATTTTAAAGATGAACCTCCTCCCTGATTGTGTTCCCTGCACCCTCCAGAAGGTTATAAGGCTCATAAGGACAAAGACCGGGAATGAGTCCAAGGTTCGGGAAGGGGTAGAAGAATTTCTCAGGGTAATGGAAAATCCCGAATTGTGGGATAAGCCACCTGTGACCCTCGCTACCCTGATATACAGGCGGATAAGGCCCCTCATAGGAACCGAGGATTTTCTCAGGGAAGAGAAGCGCGCCCAGAACGCCGAGGCCATCGCCCTCCTTGAGAGGATGAAGGAAAACTTTCTCTCGTCCGAGGACCCCCTGAGGTTCACCCTGCTCATGGCAACTGTCGGCAATATAATTGATTTGGGGGCCTCACCCGATTACGACCTGGCCGCGACCATGGAGAATATCATGGCAAGAGGCTTTGCCAGGGACGATTATCCGGCCCTTGCAGAGAGATTGAAAGCCGCGAAAAGCCTCATGCTCATCGCTGACAACGCAGGGGAGGTTGTCTTTGATCTCTTTTTTCTGGCAAGGGTTCCGGTTGATAGAAAGATAATATGCGTGAGGGAAACCCCCTTCCTGAACGACGCGACCGCGGCTGACCTTGAAGGACTGCCTTACACAGATGGCCTTGAGGTTATAACTCCGGGTTCTGACACCCTTGGCGTGAACCTTGAAGAGTCCTCGGAGGATTTCAGGGGCCTCTTCGCCTGCGCCGACTTGGTAATCGCTAAGGGCCAAGCCAACCTTGAAAGCCTCATGGGCTCGGCTGGACGAGAGATATTCTTCGCTACAATGATAAAGTGCGACCCGCTCGCCCGTTTGTTTGGGGTTCCGAGGGGAAGCGCCGTGCTGTTGCGCCGGACTTGACAAACGAATTAAACTTTTAATCTTTCTGTAATAAAAGGAGGAACTATCATGAAGAAACTTCTGAGCATAGTAGGTCTGGCCGCGGGCTTGGCCTACGCGACGGAGACGAGGGTGATGACGATGGGCTACGCGCCTGAGTTCATTCAGGACGAGTTTCTGGTGCTCCGCTACCCATCGGTCATCACGCAGGCACAAAGCATGTATCTCTTTGAGCTGGGCGATGTGAGTATGGCTCTGAGATACGCCGGCGTTTTCTGGACGGGAGGTGAAGCTGAGACCGGAAGGCAGGGCCTCGGGCTTTATCTCAGGAGGAATACCCTGCTTGAGGGAGTTCCGCCGACATATCCCCAGCCTGAGCTTGGGTTCGGCCTGGTGGGAGGCAAATCATTCGGTTCCATATCCCTTGGAGCAGGGATCTATTACTCCCAGGAGTCTGACAAGACAGAAACCGACACCACCTTCCCTACCACGATTGGTAACGATACTTTTAATCTCAAAACCACTGACGACTTCACCACCTCCAACATAACCTTCATGCTCGGCGGGACCCTGAGATACGGCAACGGGAGCTTCGCTGACCTTTCCTTGGGCTACGCTATGCACGGCTACAACAGCACATATACAGAGGAAGGGAGACTGACCTACATAGATCCGGCTGATTCAACCCCGAGAATAGACCGGTATTACTACAAGGCTTGGGAAGAGGCTGATGGCGCGAGCTCCGCGACCTTCAACATGAGGGCGTTCCACTTCCTGAACGAGAAGTTCGCGCTCATACCCGCGTTCGGATTCAGGATGGATAACTATTCAACCGTGACCCCGGATGACACCACATACGAGCACTGGATCTTCCCGGATTCCTCCTGGAGCGACCCATCCGACTCTCGCTACAATTTGGAAAACAAGGGAACTAACATCGGTTTCGGCCTCGGCTTTAACCTTTATCCCACCGAGGGAATGACCGTTATGGCAGGCCTCAGCGGGGACATATTCGCCAGGGATCACAACCTCAAGTGGCACCACGACACCGCCTCCACAGACAGCACTTACACCGATACCCTCCAGAACACATCCCTCAAAAGGGTTGCTTTCGTGACCGGCGCGGAGGTCCCCGTGTTCAGCTGGCTCTCCATCAGGGGTGCGATGAAGAAGACCCTTGGCGGACAGATAACCACAGAGACGACCCTTGATTACCATGACGGAAGGCCCTCTGACAAGACCACCGAGACCGCTACCATTCCTGATGACTTCCAGTATTGGATAGGCCTTGGGATCAAGGTTGGCAGCTTCAGGCTTGACGGAAACCTTGACCCAATGTTCCTATACCACGGCTTCTACTGGCTTGGCGGCGACGATAACATAGGTTTCCTCAATGTCTCAGCAGCTTATACCTTCTAGCTGAGCGAATAGCCCAAATAAAAAGCCCCCGGATCGGCCGGGGGCTTTTTATTTCTGGGTTTATTCCTCTGACTTGGCCTTCTCCATTATGGCAGCGCGGGCCGCGGCCAGCCTCGCCACAGGAACCCTGAAGGGCGAGCAGGACACATAGTCCAGGCCGATCCTGTGGCAGAGCTCAATTGAATCCGGATCCCCTCCGTGCTCCCCGCATATCCCTATCTTGAGGTTTGGCCTCGTTTTCCTCCCCCTTTCAACCCCTATACGGACCAGCTCCCCTATGCCGGGTTCTAGGGAGATGAATGGGTCAAAACGGTATATGCCCTTTGCGATGTAATCCGGAATGAACTTCCCGTAGTCATCCCTGGACATCCCTAGGCCCGTCTGGGTGAGGTCGTTTGTGCCGAAGGAGAAGAACTCGGCCCCCTGGGCTATCTCATCCGCCATTACGGCCGCGCGCGGGACCTCAATCATGGTGCCGACCGAGTATTCAACCCGCACCCCCTCCCTTGCGAACACCTCCTCAGCTACCCTTCTGACGATGGATTCCTGATCCCTGAACTCGTTTATGTGGCCAACGAGAGGTATCATTACCTCAGGCTTAACATCAACCCCCTCCTTCTTGAGAGCGCATGCCGCTTCAAATATCGCCCTAGCCTGCATCTCAGTTATCTCGGGGTGGGTTATACCCAACCTGCAACCCCTGTGGCCCAGCATGGGGTTTGCCTCCCGCAGATCCTCAACCCTAGACCTTACCTTTTCGTAGGGCACCCCCATCTTCTTTGCCAGCTCCCGTTGGTCCTCTTCAGTGTTCGGCAGGAACTCGTGCAGGGGCGGGTCAAGCGTCCTTATGGTCACAGGTTTGCCATTCATCACGCGGAATATTTCCTTGAAATCCTCCCTCTGAAACGGAAGGAGCTCAGCAAGGGCTTCTCTTCGCTCAGATTCGGTCTCCGCGAGGATCATCTTCCTCATGTAGTCTATGCGCTCCCCCTCAAAGAACATGTGCTCCGTTCTGCAAAGCCCTATTCCCTCGGCTCCGAGAGTTAACGCGATCTCAGCCTCGCTAGGCCTGTCAGCGTTCGCCCTCACCCTAAGCCGCCTGAAGTTATCCGCGATCTCCATTATCCTGGCAAAGCGCTTGTATAAAGGCGCATCATCCGGAGACCTCGTTTTGTAGACGAGAACCTCCATTACCTCCGAAGGCCTTGTCTCTATTTCCCCTATGAAAACCTCCCCCGTTGACCCGTCTATAGAGATATGATCCCCCTCCGAGATCAGGCGCTCCCCCACCCGCATCCTCCTTGAGGGGTAATCTATCTCAAGCGCTGAACAGCCGACAACGCAGGACTTTCCGCGCTGTCTCGCTACCAGCGCGGCGTGGGATGTCATCCCTCCCCTTGATGTGAGTATGCCCTCGGAGAGCTCCATTCCCTTTATGTCCTCAGGTGATGTCTCAATCCTCACCAGGATAACCTTGCCCCACTCCTTTTTTCTCTCCTCAACCTCGTCCGGGAAGAAGCAAACCCTTCCTGAGGCGGCTCCGGGGCCTGCGGGAAGCCCTGTCGCGAGCAGAAGCCCTTTTTCCTTCGCCTCCTTCTTTGCCTTGCTGTCAAAAATGGGCCTCAGAAGGGTGGTTATCTGGTCGGGCTCTATTCTCACGATAGCCGTTTCTTCATCTATTATGCCCTCTTCAAGCATGTCAAGCGCTATGTTCAACGCCGCGAGCCCAGTGCGTTTTCCTGCCCTTGTCTGAAGTATGTATAGCTTGCCTTTCTCTATCGTGAACTCAACATCCTGCATGTCCCTGTAGTGGCGCTCAAGCTTCTCCCTCGCTTTCAGCAATTGCTCGTAGACAGCTGGCATAAGCCGGGCGAGCTCGCTTATGGGCATGGGCGTCCTTATGCCAGCGACAACATCCTCCCCCTGCGCGTTTAGGAGAAACTCCCCGAAAATCTCGTTCTCCCCCGTTGCCGGGTTTCTCGTGAAGAAGACGCCGGTTCCGGAGTCCTCGCCCATGTTCCCGAAGACCATTGCCTGAACATTCACGGCAGTTCCCCAGTCCTCCGGAATCCTGTAAATTCTCCTGTATTCAATCGCGCGCTCGTTCATCCACGATCCGAAGACAGCGTTTATGGCCATTTCAAGCTGTTCCTTCGGGTCAGCGGGTATCTCCCGGCCGAGCCTTCTCGCCACGAGCTCCCTGGAGCGTCTCGCAACCTCCATCAAAGCCTCAGCATCCAGGTCGGTGTCGTGCTTGGCCCCGTGCTCAGCCTTAACCTCCTCCATTATCGCGTCAAAGGGATCAACCTCGCCCTTTTTGGGTTTGAGGCCCATGACCACATCCCCGAACATGGCGATGAACCTTCTGTAGCTGTCTGCCGCCAGGCGCGGGTTTCCTGTGAGTTTGGCGAGGCCGCGCGCTATCTCCTCGTTCATCCCGAGGTTGAGCACCGTATCCATCATCCCGGGCATTGATGCCCTGGCGCCCGACCTCACCGAAACCAGGAGTGGGTTATTCGGGTCCCCGAACCTCTTGCCCGTAACCCGCTCAAGCTCCGCCATAGCCTCGCTCACTTGCTCGGCTAGGCCCTCAGGCCACTCCTTGTTGTGTTTGAAGTAATAGATGCAGGCCTCTGTGGTTATCGTGAAGCCAGGGGGAACAGGAAGCCCTATCCTGCACATTTCGTGCAGGCCAGCGCCCTTTCCTCCAAGGATATCACGCATATCAGCCTGACCCTCAGCGTGCCCTTCGGAGAAAAAATAGACCCACTTCTTCATATGGAATATTTTAGCGCACCGCCACGGGCGATTTCATTCCGCAGCGGAGGCAACTATGAACAGAGCAAGGGTATCGTAGTCAATGCCCGCCGCGGCCGCCTCTGCCGGAAGGTCTGAGAGGTCCGTCATCCCTGGTATGGTATTTACTTCAAGTATGTAAGCCTCCTCGTCCGAGACGATGAAATCAACCCTGGAGAATGTCCTGCAACCTATAAGGTTGTGGGCCCTCACCGCTAACGATTGAACCCGTTCGTAAAGTCGCGGGGGCAGTTCAGCGGGTATTATGAACTCGGTCATTCCCTTCGTATACTTGGCGGTGTAGTCGTAGAACTCCCTTCCTTTTACCCTGAGCTCCAGCGCGGGAACCGCGAAAGCCTCCGGCCCTGTTCCGAGAACCCCGCAGGTCACGGTCTTGCCCTGAATATAACTTTCAACTATGACCAGGGGATACCACGGCGAGGTCTCAGCGAGGCCTCTTGCCATCTCTTCCTCGTTGTGGGCTATAAAGACCCCCAAGGATGAGCCTTCGCGCCTCGGTTTGAGAACGCAGGGCAGGCCCAGCTGCGCCACCGCTCTTTTGCCGAAATCCTCAGGCGCCTCGCCCACCTCAGGAGAAACATACATTGGCGTTGGAAGACCGTTCGCTATGAAGGCCCACTTAGCTGAGAGCTTATCCATGGCGAGAGCTGAGGCGAAGTGGTCAGAACCCGTGTAAGGTATCCCGGCAAGCTCCAGCGCGGACTGGACGGTTCCGTCCTCCCCAGGGGTTCCGTGGAGCATTACGCAGACTAGATCCGCGCCAGTTTCCCTTATCCTCGCTATGAAATCCCCCTCCATTTCAAGAACGAATGAATCTATTCCCTGCCTGATGAGGGCCTCGTGCATCCTGGCTCCGGAACGCCGGGAGACCTCAGCCTCGCCTGAAGGCCCGCCCACCAGAACGCACACCCTCTTCCCCCTCATCCTTTCCCTCAAGGGCTCAGGGTCAATCATGGCGAAATTATAACCCACCAGGGCGGCTAATTGAACCTTCGCGCGCGCGTGCTTTATCATATTTATTGTGAGGAAAATAGCCATCTCAATCGGCCTTGCTCTTCTCGCCTTAACCTCCTGCCAAAGGGAGGAGCCCAGGCCTTTCTACATTAACATAGAGCCGAAGACAGATACCCTTAACCCCGGCGAGGGTAGCCAATTCAAGGCTACGGTGGTTGACCAATACGGGGACCCTGTGCCAGGAGCCACCGTAACCTGGGATGTTTCAGACACCGCAATCATCACGGTTGACGAATGGGGGGTGGTTGAGGCCTGGCGCCCCGGATACGCTTACCTCAGGGCCTCTTATCAGGGGATAAAGGATTCGGCCTTCATCGTGGTCAAGGAGCCGGCGGGCTCGCACGATCTTTTTATCTCCGGAAGGCTCATCCTGGCTGAGACCGGCTGGTTCAGGCTTGAGCTCCGTCAGGACAGCGCGGGCGGGCCGTTTATCCCTGGCGCCAGAGTTTATCTGATCTCGGGCCTGGACACGCTCGTGGATACCATGACCAGCGCCTCGGTCCTCTGGGCAAAGGGGCTCGCCCTCGCCGAGGGCAGGACCTACAGGATAAAGGTTCTCTACCTAGGAAGATACGGAGTGGACACGGTAAGGATGCCCTCTTACAGCGTTCAGATAAACGAGCCCATTTCCTGGGACACGGTTCCCGCTTACGCTGACCTTAAGGTGAGCTGGACCATAAGCGCCCCGCCAATGGCTAAGGAGATGGCTTATTACAACAGACACGATGTCGTGGGCTACGACCCTTCTTACTCATTCTACACCGAGGACCTCCTTTACCCGGACACGGCCATCGTCCCCGGCAGTTATGTTCTGCCGAGTTTGGGCGCTGTCACCGTCTACGCTTTGGACAAGAAGGGCTTCCACGGGCTCGGCTCATCGGGGGCTATGCTCGTGGGCAAGTCCGCGGTGGCAAGGTTTTATGTTAAATAAAAAGGAGCAAAGAATGGAATACCCGAAATGCAAGCTGTGCGAGAGGGGGGAACTTCTGCCCCTTGATACTGAGGAGGCCTCCGCTTGGGTCTGCTCAAACCCTTCATGCGGCTTCTACATAGAGCTCATAGGCAAGAAGGTTAAGCTCGGAAGGGCAAAGGTGGAGAGCGAGAAAGTTGAGGATACTGATAAAGAAGGGTGATATAACGCGAGAGGACGCCTGCGCCATAGTGAACCCGGCCAACAGCGCTGGGATTATGGGAGGAGGGGTTGCCGGCGCCATAAAGAGGGCCGGCGGCAAGGAGATAGAGGAAGAGGCCAAGAGGACAACCCCCGGAATCCCCGGAGAGGCGTGGGTCACCGGATCGGGCTCATTGAAAGCCAGGTATGTTATACACGCGGCCACGATGGGCTTGGATTTTAAAACGAACGAGAGCCTGATAAGGCTTGCCACGAGAAACGCCATGCTCAAGGCAACCGAGTTCCGGCTTAAAAGCATAGCGTTTCCGGCAATGGGCACGGGGGTTGGCGGTTTCCCACTTGCCGAGGCCGCGAGGGTGATGCGGGAAGAGATACTCTCTTTCGCGGATTGCCCCTATGCGCCCGAAGAGGTGAGGATAGTCCTCTTTGATGAGGAGGCTTTCCGGGTGTTCAGCGAGGTTTTCCCGTGATCCTTCTGAGGGCAAGGCTCTTTGCGATAGCGGCATCGGTCTGTGAGGCGCTTCTGGTTTCCTCTGCCGCCACGCTGGCCGGAGCCGCGCTCTTTCCCGTGATCCCTTTGATCTGGCTAGTCGCGGCGCTTTCGGCAGGGCTGGCCTGGCTCGCGCTCAGGCTCGCGCGCGCCGTTCCGGAGAAGAGGGTGGCATGGGCGTTGGAGAGGGCGAACCCCGCTCTCTCCGAATACCTCATCTCTTGGGTTGAGCTCCGCGCCAGCGCTGACGAGCGCCTTCTCTCCAGGCTACGCGAGAGGATAAAGTCCGCCAGGCCCTCTTGCGCCAAGCTCTTCAGAATAAGCTATAGGGTATTCTCATTGCTTCTCGTATCCGCGAGCCTACTTTGCCTCAGGGTTGGGCTTTCCCCTTCTGATTTCCTAGCCCCTCCGGGGAAGGTGGGTTTCCTTTTCGCTGAGAAGACCGCTTTCTTCGCTGACGAAGGAACGAGGCTGTTCCTCGTAGGCAAACCCGAAGGCACCCGTATCCTTCTCCTCGGGCCGGAGAGGCGTGAACTTCCTGCCCAGCAGAGAATAGAGACGGGCAGGCTCGTGCCCGGCAGATACAGGGCTATTCTCCTTTTCGGCAAGGACACCCTTTCCTCTAGGGACATTCTGGCTGTTGAGAGGCCTTACCTCAAGGGGATAAAGGTCTGGTTGAGACAGCCTGCTGTGATGGGCGGCCGAGAGGCCGAAATAGAGGACCCCGTATCCATCACAGCCCACCAGGGAGGAGCCTTGAGGCTTTCCCTCAGCCACACGGGCGACTCCGCCATCCTAATCTGGAAGGGGAAGCCCCTTTCCGGCATGAGCCTGAGCCTTGAGGAGGATGGGGTTTTGGAGGTGGCGCTCAAGAAAGGCCCGCTTTGGACCAAAAGCCCGAGGAAGCTGGAATTAAGCGTCATACCCGATAACCCGCCGACCGTGAGGATAATCCAGCCCCAATCCGATGTCTACCTTCCGGACGACGAGCGCGTTCCCGTCCTAGTCCAAGCCGAGGACGACATAGGACTTGCTTCCTTGGCCGTGAGCTGGGAGGCTAAGGGAACCCGAGGAACCGCGGCCATACCCATTAAACCAGGCGTGGCGGACGCATCCGGCCAGGCAACAGTATCTCTTTCCGGCACGAACATGCTCCCCGGGGACGAGGCCCTCGTCTGGGCAGAGGCTACAGATACCCGCGGCCAGAAGAGCCTGACCCCATCCATTCGGGTGCGCTTCCCTTCTATGGAGGAGATCTTTGGGCTTTCGGCGGAGGCATCCCAATCAGCCTCTGAGAAGGCCGGAGACCTCAAGGCGCAGGCAGAGGCGCTCGCCCAAAAGATGGAGGAGGTGAGCGATATACTGAAATCCTCCCGTGAGCTCAGTTGGGAGCAGAAGCAGAGGATAGAGAGCGCCCTGACAGAGGCCCAGCAGTTGGCACAGGAGGTTTCCAGAACAACGCAGGAGATGGGGCTGAAGTTCCAGGAGCTATCCCAACTCCCGAACTACGACCCGGAGCTCCTTGAAAAATTCCTGGAAGTCCAGAAGCTTATGAACGAGGTGATGACGGATGAGCTCTGGAAATCCCTTGAGGAACTCCAGAAGGCACTTTCCACCTTGGACAAAAAGGCTGTTGAGGAGGCCCTGAAGAATCTTCAGCTGAACCAAGAGGAGCTCAAGAAACGCCTTGAGAGGACAGAGGAACTTCTCAAGCGCTACGCCCAGGAAATGCGCCTGAAGAACCTGGCGGCCGAGGCAGAGAGGCTCGCCGCGGAACAAGAGGCCCTTGAGACCGAGACCGAAGCAAAGGGCGCAAATCCTCAGCTTGCCCAGAAACAGGAGCAGATTGCCAACGAGATCAATAGCCTCAAGGAAAGCGCAAGCGAGCTGGCCCGCGAGCTCTCCCAGGAGGGGGAGGATGAGGGAAAAACGCTTCAGGAACTCTCGGAAAAGGAGCTTGCGGAGGCCGCTCAGGAGGCCGGGGAGGCAGTCCAACAATTGTCCCAGGGAAACAAGAAGGCAGCTCAGCAAAGCCAGTCCTCCGCGGCTCAGGCCCTCAGGAAGGCCGCGGCGTCGCTCGGTTCGGCCTCGTGCTCCCTTACAGAGGGCAGAAAGGAGAAACTACTGAAGGCCATTTCGGCTCTGAGACAGGAGGTTATATTCGTTGCAGGACAGGTTCCTGATATGCAAAACCTGAGGGACGAGAAGGAGTTCAGGGCAAGGGCAAAGGCCATGGCCGAGGCAGTGAGGTCAGCGAGGGGCAGGCTTGACGAGATAGCCAAGATGACAGCTCTTCTGCCGCCCAAGGTCTACGCATACCTCCTCGGCTCCCAAAGGCTCTTTGAGTTCATGGCAGAGGGCCAGAGCTCCGATCCGGACGAGGCTATGGCGGAGCTCAACCTGGCGGCGCTCGCGCTTTTTGAGACCCAGCAGGAGTGCCAGTGCGCTGGGAGCTCAACGGGCATGGCCGAGGCCATGAAGAAGCTCGCTGAGATGGCGAAAGCCCAGGGGGAGATGAACTCCCAAACCCAGAGCCTTCTTCAGATGCTCCAGCAGGGCGGAATAACCCCGGATATGGCCGGAGAGCGCCTCCTCGCGCTGGCCGCGGAGCAAGAGGCCCTCAGGAGGCAGTTGGAGGCCCTTCAGGAAGCCCTCAAGAACAATCCGGAAACGAAGGGGCTTGAGCGTGCGCTTGAAGGCGCTGAGGAGGAGATGAAGAAGGTTGAGGACCTCATGCGCCAGAAACAGCTTGACGAGGAATTATTGAAGAAACAGCAGAACATATACACTAGGCTCCTTGAGGCACAACAATCAATAAGGAAACAGGAGTTTAACCCCGAAAGGGAATCTGAGACAGCAAAGCCCTATACTCCTGCTCCTCCGAAGCCTTCAGACCGCGAGGCCATAAGAAAATCCCTCCTTCAATCCGCCCGTTCAGAGGAGTTCTGGCGCTACCCGCCTGAGATGCAGAAACTCATAAAGGCTTATTACAGGACGCTTTTGGAATACTAAACCCACTGCCCCTTCCCGCTCAGAAGAAGTATCCTCGCGGCCTTATTCAGAATATCCATCAGATCAAAGGCCTCTTCCGCGTCCCTTCCTACGGCTACAGCGCCGTGGTTAGCCCAGATCACTACCCTGTGATTCCGGAAGGCCTCAGCGGTCGCCCTTGAGAGCTCCTCAGAGCCGGCCAGGGTGTAGGGCACAAATCCAACACCTTCCGGAATGAGAACCCCGACCTCCGGCTGCGCGGAAAACAGGAGGCGATTCAGTTTCTCAGGGTCCTGGAAATCTTTGACCAAGCTGATGGCAATAAGCTCGTCCGGATGCGCGTGCAAAACAACTCTGTAATCCGAACCCCGTGAAACCAGAAGCCCGTGTATGGCAAGGTGAGAAGAGAGCTCTGAGCTCGGCCGAAAACCCTCAGCGCCGCTCCAGGAAACGCAGTATCCCGCGCCATCATTGGATAGGGTTATCACGCCAGTTCCGCGCTCGGGGTTTTCAGCAAGGTCCCGCATCCTGGAGCCGGCGGCGGTTACCAAAAAGCTCATGCCCCCCAGCTCGGGCCTTGGGGTTAAAAGGGGTATCTCTTCGGGTGAGGCTTGAGAATCAAACGAAACTAGGCCCATCAGGTTTATTGAGATGTTGCCAGCACTGGCCTCGGCCCAACCCTTCTGCCAGAGGAGGCCGGCAACCCGGGCTAGGCTTTTTAACAAGGGCTTGAGTTCTTTTTCCAAATCTAGAATATCTCTATCGTCAAATACCTCTTCGGGTTCGCCCTTATGTCCTCAATAAGGTCCTGGGCTGATCGGACGGTTTTCTCAAGGTCCTTGTAGAGTTTATCGTCCTTCGCGAGGCGCTGGGCCGTGCCCTCTGCCTCAACGAGCGCCCTCAGGCTCACGCTCACTGAGTCAAGGTGCACTATAAGGCTATCAAGCCTCGTGAAGGATGTGTCCGTCCTCTCGCTTACCGTCCTCACCGATGCCCTGAGCTCCCTGGAAAGGTCCTCTATCTCGGAGAGGGTCTCGTTAACGCGGGCCTCCAGGGCCTGGGTTCGCTCGGAGACCCCCCTGATCGCGCTCCTCGCCTCAAGGGCAAGCGAGTCCACATCGTTCAGGAGTTTATTGGCTTGTTCAACAAGGTCCCCTATGGTCGGGGTGTCGTAGCCGGGGACGGTCCCCCACTCGGGCAGTGTGTCGCCTTTTCCCATGTAGACCTCAATCCTTCTTTCTCCCATTACCCCCTGGTTCTCCACTATGGCGTAAGCGCCATTCATCAAAGCGTAGTCCTCTATGCTTATGAACAGAATTACGCTATCCGGGTAAAGCTGCAGGCCCTCCACCCTTCCTTTCGGGACTCCGGATATGGTGACAAGGGTTCCCTTCTGAACCCACGCGGCCGTCGCGATCCTCACCCTGTATTTGTGGACCTTTCTGCCGAATCGCCATTTAGCGAACCAAAAATATCCTCCCAGAAGAACCCCTATCCCCACGAGTATGAGGATCCCCGTCCTTATCCGAGATCCGAGGTTATCCATTTCAATACCTGTATGAGATGTAGAACCGCGATCCCTTCCTTGACACGACCATCTCCAAAAGCCCCTTTCGTGATTCTACCGCCCCCTCAAACTCCTCAACGCTTTCAGGGGTTATCCCGTTGACATTGAGGATAACATCCCCCCTCTCAAGTCCCATCCTCTCGGCAAAGGAACCCTTCTGCACATTAACTATGACCAGGCCACTGCTCTCTGCCAACCCGTATTTCTCAGCAAGTTCAGGGGTCAGTGGCGCTACCTCAAGGCCCAGGGATGTCTTTATCCCGGTTTCCTTTACCTCCTGAGCCACGAGCTCTATGTCAAGATACTGGCCCTTTCTGAAAACCTTCACCCTCACCCTTTCTCCCGGCGTCATAAAGTAGGTTATGTCCTCCCAATCCCCCACTATCCTGATGGGCCTGCCGTTAGCCTCAACTATGATGTCCTCAGGCTTTAGTCTGTCATCCCTGGAGGAGACTACCGCCACACCCGAGAATCCCGGATAGTCAAGAGCCTCCGCCAGGTCGCGGGTTATGTTCTGGACGGAAATGGGCAGGAAGGCCTCCCTCACCTTCCCATACCTCTTGAGCTCCTCAACGCATTTCACCAAGGTGTTTGAGGGTATAGCGAAGCCAAGCCCTTCCGAGCCTCCGGATTTGCTGAATATGAAGGTGTTCATCCCGATCACCTCTCCGTCAGCGTTCACCAGAGGCCCGCCTGAGTTGCCTGGGTTCACTGCGGCGTCGGTCTGGATCATGTTCCTGTAGACCCTGCCGCCTTCCTCGCCCCTTATGGTTCTTCCGGTTGCGCTTATCACACCAACGGTCACGGTTGGCTCAAGGTCCTCCAGGAGATAGCCAACGGGGTTTCCTATGGCTATAGCCCACTCTCCGGGCGCGAGGTTATCCGAGTTGCCGAATTTGACGGCCGGAAGCCCGCTTGCTTTTACTTTAAGCAGTGCAATATCAAGCCGTTCGGAGGCACCAACCATCTCAGCCTTGTAGCTCCTTCCATCGGGAAGGGTTATCACGATGCTGTCGCCCTCGTGGATCACATGCTCGTTTGTGAGCACATACCCGTCTGCTGAGATTATGAAGCCCGAACCAAGGGATACCACCCTTTCCGTCCTGTATATGGGCGGGAAAAGCGGGGCCCAGAAGGGATCCATGAAGGGCGAGGCCGCCACCTGCCTTTCTCCTATAACAGAAACCGAGACAACCGCTGGCGAAACCAGACTTGAAGCGGTAACCAGGGCCGTTTTCCTTGACTCGGTTATCATAGCCTGCTTGTCAGGGGGCTCTGCCCTCGCTACCGCTTGGCCGTTCCGGTCCAGGAGTTTATCGGCCGCATACCATCCCAGAAGCCCTGCCACCACGGTGCCAAGGCCTCCAACGAGAAGGTAAAGGTATCTCCTCATCGCACCTCTTTTTCCTTGCTGAAACGGGCCTTCCAATCGGAGAGGAATATCTCAAGGCCCTTGTCCGTCAGAGGATGGCGGACCATCTGCCGGAATACCGCCGGAGGTATGGTGGCTATGTGCGAGCCTGCCAGGGCGGCCTCTATCACATGCCTGGGGTGCCTTATTGAGGCCGTGATTATCTCGGTTTCTATGCCGCTTATAGCGAATATCTCCGCTATCTCACGGACTACATCCATCCCTCTTTCGCCTATATCGTCAAGGCGTCCCACGAAAGGCGAAACGAACCTCGCTCCTGCTCTGGCGGCCAGAAGCGCCTGCGGCGCGGAAAACACCAGAGTTACATTGCAGGCTATCCCCTCTGATGAAAGCGCGCTTACAGCCTTCAGTCCCTCAGTTATCATTGGAATTTTTACTACGATGTTCTCGTGGATGGCCGCTAGCCTTCGTCCTTCCTTTATCATTTCATCGCTTTCCGTTGAGACAACCTCAGCGGACACAGGGCCCCTGACTATCTCGCATATCTGCCTGAGGATCTCCTCCGGCGACCCGCCCTCCCTGGATAGGAGGCTCGGGTTCGTGGTAGCGCCGGACAGAACACCCCACGAGGCTATTTCCCTTATGTCGTCAAGGTTTGCCGTATCTATGAAAAGCTTCATCTCTCGTCCTCGTAAAAGACCGCGTCAAGGCAAAGCCCTCTGGCGGGCGCGGTGAATATCCTGGTTTCATCTCCCTGCATTGCCCTTATGAACTCCTCCCTATCCAGCCTTCCGCTGGCCACTCGCACCATAAGTCCCACAAGGTTTCTGACCAGCCTGAAGAGAAACCTGTCCCCCTCAACGGTGAAAGTGAGCGTCGTGCCAACTTTTTCCCATTTCGCTTTGTCTATCCTCACTAGGGTATTTTTCTCCTCGCAACCGGGGGATAGATTTCTCATATCCCTTTGTCCAACGAGCTCAGCGGCCATCTCCTCCAGCAGAGCGAGCTCAGGCTTTCGCCCGAGATACTCCCACGCGAAGCGTGACATGAGGGGAGACCTCCCTATAATCAAGGTATATATGTATCTCTTCCCGACTGAGCTTTTCCTAGCGTCAAAGCCCTCGGGGGCCACCGCGACCTCCTTGATGTATATGTCCCTGGGCAGGTTGCCGTTAAGGGCCGAGCGTATGCGGCCCGGATCGTCCTCCCCGTTAAGGTGGAGGCTCGCTACCTGGCCCCTCGCGTGCACTCCCCTATCGGTCCTTGAGGCGCCGATGAGCCTGAAGCTCCCCTTGAGGAACCTCCTTAGAGCCGCCTCAATGGTTCCTTGAACAGTTGGCACATTGGGCTGAACCTGCCAGCCATAATAGGCTGTTCCATCGTATTCTATAGTCATCCTGAAAACCACCGGAAATTATAATGCCGGCAGCTCCCCATCTGCATTCACTAGAGGGGTTGGGCGAGGGTTTTGGCCGGGTTTATAATTTTAATTAAGCGTATAGAAAGGAGCTGATGAGATGATAGGGATGATCGGATTGGCCCTACTGGGGGCCTCGGATATATGCTATGAGCCAGGAGCCCTCCTGGTTATCGTGGAAAACTCATACAGGCAGATGGTCAAGACCGAATCCTCCTACTACGACGGTTATGTGAGGAGGGTTCCGGTTGACCTCTCAGGGCTTCCCGGAATGCGGGAGCTTTTTGACAAATACAGCCTCATCCGTGCGGAGCGCCTCATACCCATGCCAATCCCGGACAAAGCCGCGGAATACGGGCTTGATCTCATCTTCTACCTGCACTTCAAAAACATGCCCAACGCGGAAGCCGCGGCTGAGGAGTTCAAGACCCTGCCGAGCGTGGCGGACGCCCAACCTAACTACTACCTGCCCATCCTGGACACGGTTCCGAACGATCCAATGTATTCCCAACAGTGGCACCTTCCCAAGATCCACGCGCCCCAGGGCTGGGAGATAGCAATGGGAGATGCTGTAGTTGTTGGTGGGGTTGATACGGGAGTTGACTGGGATCACGAGGATATATTTGGCTCTCTCTGGGTCAACGATGGCGAGGACCTGAACCACAACGGCGTCTTTGACAACCCCTCTGACAGAAACGGCATTGACGATGATGGCAACGGTTATGTTGATGACATAATAGGCTTTGATTTTTCCGATGGCGACTGGGACCCCAGCCCCAATCCTTCCCTCAACGGCTCCGACCACGGCACCCATGTCTACGGCATAATGGCCGCGACCACGAACAATGCCAAGGGGGTTGCTGGGGTTGGCTGGAAGGCCAAGGGCATGGCATTCAAGTGCGATGTTAACTGCGGCGGTTCTGCCTGCATAAGCCTTGCCGCGGCCACCAACGCTGTCTACTACCTCGCTCAGATGGGCGGGCACATCACTAACCACAGCTACGGAGGAACGAGCCAGTATACTGCTCTCAGGACGGCCTTGCAATACGCTTACGATGTCAAAAATGTCAACAACTTCGGGGCCGCTGGCAACGACAACAGCCAGGCAATTTTCTACCCCGCGGGATACGGTTACTTTATCGTTGCGGTGGCGGCTACCAACGAGCAGGACAAGAAGTCTTCATACTCCAACTACGGAACATGGATAGATGTAGCCGCGCCCGGAGACGCCATAGTGAGCACCATCCCGAACGACCAATACGCTTCCTACTACGGCACATCAATGGCTTCGCCCTGCGCGGCCGGCGTCGGCGCGGTAATAAGGTCAATGCACCCGAGCTGGTCCTCTATGGATATTGATACGGCTCTATTCCACGGTTGCGTTAACATTGATTCGCTGAATCCTGGCTACGAGGGCAAGCTAGGGTGGGGAAGGGTTGACCTCTACAGAAGCCTCGCCCAGACCGCTTATTCCAACCTTATGCTTCTGGGCATATCCTTTGATGTTCACCCGGACACCAACAATACGGTAAGGATGTATCCCACCATTACAAACGAGCAGTATTTCAAGGATGCGTCGTCCATAACCCTCACCTTCTCAACCGCGGATGCCGGGGTTAATGTGACGGACAACCAGGTCCAGATACCCTCCCTGGCTGACGGGGACACCGTAACCCCAACAGGGGATTACTTTGAGATGAGCTTTACCGGGGGCATAAGGTTCGTTGAGGGCGAAATAACCGTCACCTCCTGCACCCCAGCGACCCTGGACTCGGTCTTCCCCGTGAGGTTCCTGGTTGGATTCCCGCCATTGGTCCTTGTTGATGACGCTGAGGCCGGAGTCTCCTCCTATTACACCGAGCCGCTTGATACTGCGGGAATCGTCTACGAGCTCATTACACCCGCTGAGCTAGGGCTTCTCAGAAACCCGGAGAGAAAGGCTGTCATATGGTTCACTGGCGCTAACAGCGACCCCCTGACACAGGAGGAGATAGACAGCATAGTAGCCTACATGGACGAAGGGGGCTGTTTCGCCATATCAAGCCAATACCTTGCGGAGGACCCGGATGCCGGATACCTCTTGTATAAGCTCGGCGCAGAGATAGATTCAACCGGCCTAAATGTGGGAACGGTCAAAAGTGTGGATAACGAGATAACGCCTAATGTCAGATATAGGCTCACGGGAGGAGCCGGCAACCTCAAATCTCCGGATGAGCTCGTGCCGCTCGCGGATGCGGACAGCTCCTTCATATATACAACACCCTCCGGTTCCGGAAACTACGGCATAGCAGTAGTGAAGAAGAATACGAATTTCTACCATTCGCTTTACTTCGCCTTCCCGGTTGAGGCTATCGCCGATGGCGTTCCCGGATGCGGCAACAGAAAGGAGCTTTTGGTCGCTGTGGTGAACTGGTGCGGCTCGGTTTCTGCTACCCACGAACTTCCTTCACCGGGGACCCTCTCCCTTTCAGCGAGGCCGAACATCTTCGGTGATAAGCTCGCTCTCAGCCTCTCGGTGCCAACAAAACAGGACCTGAGCGTCATCCTTTATGATGCGGCCGGCAAAAAGGTTCGCGTGCTTTACTCCGGGTCGGCCGAGCCGGGGGTTCACGCCATAACGGTTGACACAAGGACGCTCTCCGGAGGGGTTTATTTCCTGACCCTGAACGGCAGGCTAGCGCAGAAGGTGATAAAGGCCAGGTAAAACCCCTATCCGGTTCCCGCGCTTGCTTTTCCATAGGGGGTGAGTCATAATTTCCACCTTGCACAGAGGAGGTGCGTGAGATGTTATATGCGCTGATGTTTCTTATGAGTAGCGCGGGAGCCTCCCAGCCTGGGACAAAGGGAGAAACGAGGTGGGGTAAGGATGGAGGAACCGGCCTCGCTTTCTACTCCAAGTATGTCCTGAAGGGCAACTATATCGTAGGCTCTTGCGGGCTCAGGTTCACTGGCTCTGGCACAATAAACATCTCCGGCCTGCCGAGCAGTCCGGAGATAGTCAAAGCCTACCTCATATACTCAGTGATAGCCAACTCTCCCCAACCCCAGGGCAATGTGAACGGAATCCCCATATCCGGTTCGCTTGTCGGGACTGGCCCTACGCCCTGCTGGACGGAATCCTACATCTATACCTATGTTGCTGATGTTACGCCCATAGTCCAGGCAGTCGGCAATGGCACATATACCCTGACTGGCTTCTACAATCCTTCCGGTTATCCGGCGCCCGGAGGCGCTGAGGGCGCGACCATGGTGGTTATATTCTGCAATCGGGGCAGCACCGTGAGGACAGTGGTAGTCTATGCCGGCGCGTATACCCTTGATTTCGCCGGCGGCCCGAGCAGCTATAGCTGGAACATCACCAACTTCACGGCAACGAACCCAGTGACCTCCGCGAGGACAACCCTCCTGTTCGCTGACGGCCAGGACTACTGGTATGAGAGCTACATGGGCGTTCCGTGCGGGCTTGAGTATGTGTATTTCAACGGTAACCTTATTAGGAGCGGCCAGTATGGGCTTCCCGGCGGCGACGGTAACCTCTGGGACGCTGTGCACATAGCCAACGCCGCAGGATATATCCCCGGCGGCGCTAGCTCCGCTAGCGGCCAGCTGAGCGTTGATTACGATCCCACATATGGAGACTGCATTACCACCGTGGGCCATATCCTCTCGGTTTCCACCACAGAGGCCGAGACATACAACTGCGTGCTTTCGGCGGACGAAGGCGTTGCCACGGAGGGCCTGGGGCTTCGCGTTGCCGGGGGCAGGATAGTCCTCAGCCTCCCGTTCCCAACAGCCGGCTCGCTCAGGCTCTATTCATCCGACGGGAGGCTCCTCGGGGTCCTCGCCGAGGGAAGGCTCTCCTCGTGCGAGCTTCCTGTTCCCTCACTTGAGCCAGGGGTATATTTCCTGAGGCTCAGTACAGAGGCAGGAGAAGCAGTGGCAAAGCTCGTGGTGCGGGGCTAGCTCTTGGCCCGGCTTAGCCTCCTCGTGGCATCCTCCAGGAGGATGTAGGCGAGCCGGGTCGTCGCGAGAGCGGCTTCGCCAGGCACCTCCGGTGGCCTGCCCTCCAGCACCGAAAGGAGGAAATCCCTGTCCTCCGCGTAGATGGGTTCAATGCTGTTATCAACATCAGGGAAATAGGGCAGTATGGTATCCCCGCGCTTTATCACCATCTCCACCTCGCGCTCCAGAAGATTCACCGAGATATAGGTGTTTTCCTGGAAAAACCTTATCTTGCGCATCTTTTGCATGGAGACGCGGGAGGCGGTGAGGGAGGCTATTCTCCCCGAAGGGAACTCCAGCCTGGCATTTGCTATGTCAATCTCCTCAGTTAAGACAGGAACCCCTATGCAGGTGATCCTCTCAGGCTCCTCGGCGATGTATCTCAGCACAATGTCTATGTCGTGGACCATGAGGTCGGTTATCACATCAACATCCGTTCCCCTCGGATTATACGGCGCAAGGCGCATTGCCTCTATATACATCGGGTTTTCTATGTATTCGCTCGCCGCAACCAGGCCGGGGTTGAAGCGCTCCACATAACCAACAGCGAGGATAAGCCCCTTTTCCTTTGCCTTGGCCACTATTAATTCGGCGGACTCTAGATCGTGGGCGAGAGGCTTCTCAACCATAACATGAAGCCCACCCTCAAGGGCCTTGATGCATACATCCTGGTGGGTGTTGGTGGGGGTAGCGACCACAACGGCATTGACCTGGCGCATGAGCTCTTCCGCGCTAGCGAAAGCCTTGGTTCCGTATCTTCTTGCTATCTCTTCGGATTTTCCCGCGTCCGCATCGTAGACCCCTACCAGCTCAGCCTCAGGCATCCTTGAAAGCGCTCTTGCGTGTATGGCGCCCATGTAGCCAGTCCCTATCACGCCAATTTTGAGTTTGCTCATTTCTCCGAACCTCCCGTCGTGTCAGGCGGGGCAACCTCCTTCTCCACGAGCCCCTTTCTCCGGCCAAAATCGTGCATGTAGGCGAAAGCGTAGGCATCGGCTATCGTGAATCCCCAGGCCCCGATGAGGAAAAACCCGTAGTTCAGCGCTGAGCCTCTAGCGTCCTCAGTGGGGTTCTTGTTGTATTCGTTCAGCTTGTAGCCGGTCATCGCGATCAGGAAAACCTCTATCCCACCAAGCAGGACACCCTTCCGGGCCTGGCCGTTGTAGAACTGGCCGCCTCCGGGTATAACGGCGGAAAGCCACGCCGCGGTGCCGGGATCTTTCCCAACGGCGTAAGCAACCGTATCAATCCCTGTAGGGACGCGCTTTACGCTCAGGTCAACCAGGGGTTTCCTTGAGGTATCCCGAACAGCCGAAAGGTTAACGGCCCAGGTGGCCTGGGATAGGAGAAGGGCCAAAAGCATGGACGAAAATTATAAATCCCCGCACTAAAAGGTCGCACCAACGCGCTTGAATTGGCTCGGTGATAACTAAAGGAGGACGCTAATGATTGATCTCGGAGAAATTTAACCCCACTCGCTTATTGAGATCGGGGCGAGTGGATTCGTTCCGATCGCCTCGCTTGAATTGGCTCGGCGATAACTAAAGGAGGACGCTAATGATTGATCTCGGAGAAATTTAACCCCACTCGCTTATTGAGATCGGGGCGAGTGGATTCGAACCACCGACCCCTAGCCCCCCATGCTAGTGCGCTAACCAATCTGCGCTACGCCCCGAAAGAGCGATAAGTATAATGCAAAAGGACGCACGCCTTCAAACTGCTCACACAGGAGCTTTATACTTATCGGGCTATGGGAAGATTAGTCTTATTAGCCTTTGCGGTGCCTCTTATGGCTGACAGCTTTCTCACATCAACGGAGTTCCGCCACCGGTCCCCAATCAGGATAGGGCCCTGGGATGAGGCAATGCTACACGAGCTTTATTACGGGGGATACAGTTTATCGGGCGACACGAGCCTGAAATGCACTGCCAAGGATGTAGTGAGCGTGCTTGAAGGGACGGATGACATCCTGACGCACATGTTCGTCCTTCAGGCGGCTTACTACCTGAGTCTGAACGGTTTTCTGGACGAATCCGAGCTCTATAAGGCTCTTTTGGAGAGGGTTAAGCCCACTGCCAAAAAGCCTTTGAACCTGTTTGACTTCGGTTTCTATATGGTCCTCTTCAAAACGGAACCGGACGCGCTCATGCAGGTGGAAATAGCCGCCAACAGGATCAATACCCCTGAAGCAAGGCTCGGCTACGCGCTTTGCATGGCCCAGATTGACGCTTTCGGATACGGTGCATCTGACTGGGACAGCCCGTCCGATCTCAAATGTAAGGCAGTTGAACAGCTGAAAATGATTGTGAAGAAGAAGGACACCTGGTCAATGGAGATGGGCCAGACGATGTATAGCGCGGTCCTTTACATGGCCCAGTATCGTGGTTTCTCAAAGTGTAATGGTTGGGGAAACATCCTATACGCTGTTGGAATAGGCGAATGATCGGCTACATAAGGGGGAAAGTGGTTGATGTTGATGGGGTTAACCTTACGGTTGAGGCCGGGGGGGTTGGCTACAGGATAATGGTCACCCCAGAGCTTGTGAGGCCCAGGGGCGAAACAGTGGAGCTCTTCGTCCACACCCACTTCTCTCAGGACAGCATAGGGCTTTTCGGTTTCCAAAGCCCAGAAGCGAGGGATATGTTCCTCAGGCTCATCAGCGTCCAGGGCCTCGGCCCATCGGGCGCCATGAAGATAATGTCGGGGTTCTCTGTGGAGGAGCTCAGGTCCGTTATAGAGGCCGGAGACACGGCCCTCCTCCGTAGGGTTAAGGGGATAGGGCCAAAGCTCGCGGATAAGATAATCTTCTATCTCAGGGGGAAACTGCCCGAGACGACGCCCGGCGCTCCGGACGAGGTTATTCAGGCCCTAGTCAGCTTGGGAATGAGGGAGGCTGAGGCGCGCTCAGCCGCGCAATCTGCCAGGCGAGAGCTCGGGCCGGATGCCTCCGTTGAGGAGGTAATAAAACACGCTCTGAGGAGGGGCGAATGAAACCCAGGCTTACATCCCCTGAGGTCCTGAGCGAGGACGCGCTCCTGGACACCACGCTCAGGCCCGCCAGCCTCTCAGAGTTCATCGGCCAGTCCAAAGTAAAGGAACTTCTATCCGTTTTTCTAACCGCGGCTAGGGAGAGGGGGGAGCCAATTGAACATGTGCTCCTTTCGGGGCCTCCGGGGCTTGGCAAGACAACCCTCGCATACATAATAGCGAGGGAGCAGGGGGCTGAGCTCAGATCAACCTCAGGCCCCGCCCTTGAACGCCAGGCCGACATGGCGGGACTGCTCACATCCCTGAAACCGAAGGATGTCCTTTTCATAGACGAGATCCACCGGCTCCCGAAACCGGTTGAGGAGTTCCTTTATCCCGCCATGGAGGATTTCCGGGTGGACATAATCATAGGGGAGGGGCCCGGCGCGAGGAGCATAAGGCTTTCCATTGAGCCATATACCTTAATAGGCGCTACCACAAGGCAAGGGCTTCTCTCGGAGCCTCTGAGGGCCAGGTTCGGCATAAGCTTCAGGCTGGATTATTACCCTCCCGAAGAGATAGAGCAGATCCTGAGAAGGAGCGCTAAAATACTCGGCATAGAGGCAACGGATGAGGGCTTAAGGGAGATAGCCAGAAGGAGCCGCGGAACCCCTCGTGTGGCGAACCGTTTGCTCAAGAGAGTAAGGGACTTCGCGCAGGTAAAAGGAACTGGGGTGGTGGACCTGGATATAGCCCGTTACGCGCTCGCCGCTATGGGCGTTGATTCAAAAGGGCTTGACGAGATGGACAAGCGCATGCTCAAGCTCATAATAGAGCGTTTCAAGGGGGGGCCGGTCGGGCTGAAAACCTTATCCGTTGCTATAGGGGAAGACCCCGGAACCATAGAGGAGGTATATGAGCCTTTCCTGATAAGGGAAGGGCTTCTGCAAAGGACATCCCGCGGCCGGGTGGCCACGCCCCTCGCATACGAGCACCTCGGGTATGTGTGAGAGGTGATGATCGCATGAGAAAATTTTGGCTGGCACTGGGGATCGCGCTAGTCTCCTGCGAACAGGCCGAAGAGGAAAAGCCGAGGCTAACAACGGTGTTCGCGTATTTCTACAGCCACCAGGATACCCAATCTGTGTTCGTGGATACCCTCTACAACCTTGACGAGCCGGTGGGGGATACCCAGGGACTTTCGGGCGCTAGGGTAAATCTTCATATAGAAGGGCTTTCAATCCCCTTCAAAGAGGATACCGCGAGGCCGGGAAGATACATATTGCCTTTGAAGATAATCCCTGAGACGGATTACAGGCTCACGGTTGAAAGCCCATTGGGCATGGCTACCGAGCTCCTGTCCCGGTCGCCAAAGGAGTTTCACCTTCTCTACCCTCAGGAGGGCGACACGATGGCCCTGGAGTCGCTCTATGTATCCTGGACGGATCCGGGCAATCCCGTCTACCTCCTTAGACTATACACCGAGGATACCCTGAGGGACACCCCCTACACATACGAGGCCATCCTACCACTGTTTCCGAACGGGGACACATCCACAAGCCCCATACCCGCGTTCCTCATTGATACGGTGAACTACTGGTATGACTTCACTATTGCCGGAGCGGATACAATTTCGTCCGGCTCTGACAGGTATCACGACTTCGTGGTTTTTTGGTCGGAGAAGGCGCGGGTGTTTATCAAGAAATAGCCGGCCTTTCTATCTGACATCTCACACCTCTCTTGTCAGTAAGTTATTTGGGCACAAAAGCTTTGAGCAATCCCCCTCGTAATCGCTCAAGACAGACGAGGGTTTGGTGTATACGCTCTTGCGCCTGTCGGACTGGAAAGTCCAACCTGGGAAAACATTCAATTTTCAATCCTGCTCGCTTAGGGCGATTGCACTCTATCGCATACCTGATACACAGCGCGAGAGCTCTGAGCCCAGCTGAGGTGAGCCAGCTCTAATATCGGAGAGTTCTTCATTAGGCCGGAAAAACGCCGGCCCAAAGCGATTCCGAGCCGAGGATCAGGATTTGAGGAAGTGTGAGATCTCAGCTAGTTGAAACCCCTAGGACCCCGGCATTATAAATTGGGAGTAAAGGATACGAGGAGGTATCATGACCGCGATAGTATTGATTGGTCTTCTGGGCGCTGATCAGGGGCTTTCCCTGGTCTCCTCGGGGGACTGGGGGCTTGTGGCCCAGCTGTCCCTTGCCGCGCCTTCGTTCGCAGAAACGGAAAACGAGGGCGCAACATACCTGCAGGTCTATTACGACGGCGTAGAACACGAATGGACTCAAAAGGAGGGAAGGCCTCAACTGCCGGTCTTCCGCCGGATAATAGAGGCTCCCAAGGGCGCGAAGCCCAGCGTCAGGCTAATCGGGGCCTCAGAGGAAAACCTGAGCGTGGCTCAAAAAATCTGGCCTCTCCAGCCGCCTGTGCCAAAAACAGGGCCGGCCCCTGCCTTCAAAATTGACCAGAAGTTTTACTCTCTGGACGCGTTCTGGCCCGGGGAACCCGTTTCGGTTGAACCTGCAGGGAGCATGCACGGCCACGAGCTCTGGCTACTTGAGGTGAGGCCGGTCTCATACAACCCAAAGAAGGGGGAACTGCGCTACATCACATCCGGAACCGTTGAGGTTAGATTCTCAGGGGGCACGGGCTTCAGGGATGACAGGACGCCGATGGGCGAGCTCGCGTCCATGGTAGCGTGGAACAGGCCGACGGTGAAGGCTGTTCCCCCGCTTGAGATAGGATACCTGATAATAGTCCCGGACAGCATGTATAACACCGTCTTGCCCCTTGCTAACTGGAAGAAAGAGAAGGGTTTCAGGGTCAAGGTAGCAAAGACATCGGAGACAGGAACGAGCACAACATCAATAAAGAATTTCATCCAGAACCTATACAATAACTGGCAGTATGACCTTCAGTTCGTCCTGCTCATCGGAGACCACGGCAACGGCGTTCCCGGCTGGCCTGGAACCTACGCCAACACTGACCTTTACTATGCTTGCCTTGAGAATATGGGCGATCCGGACTATGTGCCGGATGTCTGGATAGGGAGGCTCTCGGCCCAAAACAACTCTCAGCTGGCAGGGATAGTTTCCAAGGTCCTAACATACGAGACCGTTAATTGGCCGACGGACGCCTGGGCCCAGAAGGCTTATTTCATGGCATCCGATGACGGAAGCTACCACGGCGTTGCTGAAGGAACCCACCTCTACTGCATGGCGAAGGCAAGAGCCCACGGTATGATCTGCGACTCGCTCTGGGCCTACTACGGCACGGGCACGCCCATCTCAGTTGCCTTGAACAACGGCCGCTCCCAGGCCACATACTCAGGCCACGGGAGCACAACCGGCTGGGCCGGGCCGTCCTTCTCCAACTCCGACATCTACAACCTCTCAAACGGCCACATGCTCCCTCTGGTCCAGTCATACGCTTGCTTGACAGGCGATTACCAGGGAACCGGGGAGTGCTTCATGGAGGCTTGGATAAGGGCGCCGGATAAAGGCGCGGTGGCATCTTGGGGCAGTTCCGTGACCTCATACTGGGACGAGGACGATATCCTCCAGAGAAGGGTCTACGACTTTCTATTTGACAGCGTAGTGACATGGACTATGGGATTTCTGACCGGTGGAAAGCTTGGCGTTCTGGCTTACTACGGCAACACATCTACGGTTAATCGCTACTTTGAGCAGTATAACCTCTTCGGAGACCCTTCCATGGACCTATTTACCCTTGTCCCGAAGGAGATAACGGCCACATACAACCCCGTGCCTCCGGGGCCATCGGTAATGGATGTCTATGTGTCTGATAACCTCGGGCCGCTGAAGGACGCCCTGGTCTGCGTCTGGCAGAAGGACAAAATGGCCGGGGATACCATCGTCATACTCGGGGTCGCCTACTCAAACTCGGCCGGACTCGCCCAGGTCTCAATAAGCCCAATAGCGGTTGATACGGTCTTCGTGACAGCAACTGCTCACAACCACAAGCCCCACCGCGGCTACACCACCGTCATATCAAACCAGGCCTATGTCGCGCCAGTGAGATACCGGCTTGACGACTCTGGCGGCAACGGAGACACCATACCGAACCCGGGCGAAACCGTAAACATTTTCTATACCTTCAAGAACCTTGGGAATCAGCCAGCTTCCGGGGTGGTCGCCAAACTGAGGGAGACAGACCCCAATATCACTCTCGCCGATTCCGTAAGCAACATAGGCTACCTGGGGCCGGGGGACTCGCTCATCTCAACAGACCCCTTCACATTCTCCTCAGCGACGGGCCTGCCGGATGCTTACCAGGCTCAGTTCAACATGGTTATAACGGATAACGCCTCTCACGAGTGGACCTTCCCGGTAAAGATACTCCTTGGAACCCCGGCGTTTGAGGTGGCTTCAACCCTCGTGGATGACCAGGGCCAGCCCAAGCCGAACTACAAGCTTGATCCAGGGGAAACGGCAAAGCTCTTCGTTGAGCTGAGGAACGCGGGCCACGGCCACGGCTACGGCGTCACGGGCAAGCTGAGGACAACCCACAGCCTCGTTACCGTGCAGGACTCAACAGGCTCTTGGGGGGACATAAGGGTTGATTCCTCCAGGTTCAATTCCGGAGACGGGTTCGTGGTCTACGCTGACCCATCCATCCCTCTTGAGGACACCGTCCCCTTCACCCTGATAACGCGAACAACGGACGGCTACGCCGACACCCTCAGCTTCTACCTTGTTGTGGGCGAGATAACCGAGCACGATCCGGTTGGGCCTGACCCTTACGGCTACTACGCCTATGACCAGACCGATACCCTCTATACCGAGCGCCCGACTTACACATGGTTTGAGATAAGCGGGTTAGGGACCCAGCTCAACCTTGACGACGACGATATAGCCACTCTAACCCTGCCCTTCCCGTTCAAGTATTACGGGACGAACTACAACCAGGTCTCGGTATGCTCCAACGGGTTCCTTGTGATGGGGCAATCAACCAACACGGCCTGGACGAACGAGCAACTGCCATCCTCCGACGCCTACAGGATGATAGCCGGGATATGGGATGACCTCCTGCCAGCGGGCGGCGGAGGAGGAGGCTATGTCTATTACTACAACGACGCGACAAGCCACCAGTTCATCGTTGAATGGTATGGGGTGGAGGATATAAGCACGGGCGCTCCAAACACATTCCAGATAGTCCTCTCTGACCCGGCCTACAATCCCACGATAACTGGGGACGGCGAGATATTCTGCTATTATCAGGCCTCGCCATCGGTGGCTGACGGGACGCTCGGCATCCAGGACAACAACATGACGAACTATCTCCTTTACGCCTTCAACAACACCTACTCAAGGGGTGCGGCGCCGGTCGCTCCGCCCTTTGCCCTTAAATACACGACTGACCCGCCGCAGGTTGGTGTAGGCGAGTCAGCGGGACTGCCGAAGGCCTTCAGTTTTGCCGTATCCGGCCCGAACCCAGCGAGGGGAAGCGCCCGGTTCAGCCTGGCTCTTCCAGCAAGCTCCCGGGTTTTGGTGAAGGTTTATGACATATCCGGCAGGTGCGTTGCGACGCTCGCGGAGGGCCAGCGAGAGCCCGGAATCTACACCCTATACTGGTCAGGCAGGTCCTCGGCCGGGGGCCAGGTTGGCCAGGGAATATACCTTGTGAGGGCAGAGGCAGGCGAGTTCGTCAGGACCGTTAAACTCCTTTGGCTGAGGTAAGCTCAATGCTTGACTGGCCATCGCGCCGGGTATTAAAATTATGGCCTTGCGGGAGTAGCTCAGTGGTAGAGCTTCTGCTTGCCATGCAGGAGGTCGCGGGTTCAAATCCCGTCTCCCGCTTTGCCAGGAATATATGCGGGGTGGCTAAATCCCGCTCAAAAAGCCCGCGTGGCTCAGTCGGCAGAGCGCGTCCTTGGTAAGGACGAGGTCACCGGTTCAATCCCGGTCGCGGGCTTAGGACTTGACAGGCCGTGGCAAAAACCTTAGAATATAGGCCTATGACAAGGAGGAGTTTTTTAAAAGGCGCTCTATTGGGCGCCGGAAGCCTCCTGCTTTATGCGGCTTTGAGGAGAGTTCCCCTCCCGGCCAGCTGGGTTCCTAAGCTGAAAAATGGGGTGCGCGGTGCCTGGCAGGGTGAGGAATTCGTGCTGAAAAGAGGGCCCCTTACCCTTAGGTTGAACTCAACAGGGGGAGAGGTTATGGAAATGGTCATGGCCGGCAGGCACGATGTCTCGCGGATGGCACTGGTGATGAGCAAACGCTACGGGATTTCCAGGGAAAGCGCCCAGAGAGACATCGCGGCCCTCCTTAAGGAGGTGGACAGGTTGGGATTCCTGGCATAAACTTTTTGGAGAGGTTATGAAAAAAGGCTTACACCCTGAGTATTTTCAAGACGCAGAGATAGTCTGCGCTTGTGGCAACACCGTAAAGGTCGGTTCCACGAAGAAGAGGATGAAGGTTGAGGTGTGCTCGGCCTGTCATCCCTTCTATACCGGCGCGCTTAAGTCCGCTGTTGATACTGGCGGAAGGGTCAGGCGCTTCAAAGAAAGGTACGGGATCAAGTAAAGGGGGTTCAGTATGGAACTGATACTTGCGGCTATCCTATCCCAGGAGCCAGTGGAGGAGACATCGCCATTTCCCATCCTGGCCCAGAGCACAACGCAGAGGGACACCCTAAAGGGTGGCACATCAACATCGGGCCAGTGGACATACGGCGAGGTAACTCCACCCGGAATGAAGAGGGTCTATGGCTACCGGGTCCAGGTCTTCGCTACTATATACAAGGACAAGGCCGAGAAGATAAGATCTGAAGTTCAGGAGAAGGTTCAATTCCCGGTGTATGTTGAAGAGATACCCCCGTTTTACAAGATACGCATAGGCGACTTCCAGAAGAGGGAGGACGCCGAACAGTTCCTCATCACAGTTCAGAAATCCCTGGGATACACGGACGCTTTTGTGGCTGAGACCACCATCTTCGTCAAGGAGGAGGGAGGGGGGGCAGGGCAATAATCGCTTGCGAGTCCTCGTAGCCACAGGTAATCCTGATAAATTTCGTGAGATTGTTGATATAATTTCTTTTCCTGGCCTTGAGGTAATCTCCCTGAGGGATATGGGGGCAGAGGGTCCGGCCGAAACCGGCCTCACTCTCACGGAAAACGCCCGCCTAAAAGCCGAACACGGCTTCAGGGCTTCCGGAATGACCACAATAGCAGAGGATACCGGGCTTTGCGTTGAAGCTCTCAGCGGGATGCCCGGAGTCTTCTCCTCCAGGTTCGCTGGGCCAGTATCCACATACAAGGACAACAGGCAAAAGCTCCTCTCCTTGCTTGAGGGGGTTCCCTTCGCGAGGAGGAGGGCTTGGTTCGTTACGGTGGCTTGCCTCACCAGGGACGGCCGAAGCTTCTCCTTCGCCGAGGGCAGGGTTGAAGGCTTCATAATCACGAAAGAACAAGGCCAAGGTGGTTTCGGATACGACCCTGTTTTCCTCTATCCTCCTATGGGCCGGACCTTCGCGGAACTGCCTCCGGAGGTAAAGAACGCCGTAAGCCACAGGGCAAAAGCTCTCAGAATGCTAAAGGAGTTAATCATAAATGCTAATTTTTGATGACATCTTTTGGTTGGAAGAGGCTCAGCGCGAATCCGACCCCAAACCCGCGCCAAAAAGGGCCGCTTTCCTTGACCGGGACGGGACGATAATAGCGGACATGCGCTACGGGGGTTCTCCGGAGATGGTGAGGCCCCTGCCTGGGGCGAGAATGGCGCTTGAAATGCTACGCGATGCTGGTTTTTTGCTATTCCTCGTAACCAACCAGTCCGGAGCGGCGCGGGGTTTCGTCTCTCGGGAAAACCTCCTCGCCACGCACCGGGAGCTGGAACGGAGATTGGGCCTGCGTTTCAACGGGCTGGAATTCTGCCCTCATGTGCCCGGAGAGCGATGCGGGTGCAGGAAGCCGGCGCCGGGCATGATAAAGAGGATACTCCTCAAGTGGCCGGATATTGACCCGCGCCTTTCGGTTACAATAGGCGACAACCCGCGGGATGTTCTGGCCGGAAAGGCCGCGGGGACGAGGACCGTGCTCATCGCGGAGCGCGCGCCGGAGGGGCTTGAGCCGGACTTCGTCGCCCCGAACATCCTTGAGGCCGCGGTCTGGGTTTGCAAAAACCTATGAGCGCGTTCCTGGCCCTTCTGAGCCTTACGGCGCCGGATTTCTTCCGAGGGCTTTACGCTGAGGCTGATTCGGCTTACGAGGGGCTTATAGGTGACACCCTCCGCAAGGTGATGAGGAGATACGGTCTGCCGGATTCGTGCGAAGAGACCCTCAAAAGAGCGTTCTTCCTCCACCTGCTCATCCAGAACAACGGCCTTCTCGGAGTGGGCTACATATGGATGAACGAGAGGCCGGCCTACATGTTCAAGCGCGTCGGGGGGAGGTGGGTTGACCTAGACAGCATCTGGGTCAAAGGCCACAGCATAACCCAGAGGGCTTCCGCCGTTGACAGAATCCCGAGGATATTCTTCGGCGACCTCCTACACGAGGATACCTTGCCCCTTTACCTCTACCTTTCCGGCAAGGATTCGCTCTTCTACGACACATTCGGGTGGTGCTCCGAGCTTGAGATGGCCTACTCCACGGCCCTCAGCTGGTTCGGGATAACCGGAAGGGTGGTTTTCTACTCCGAGATCCATGTCGCGAGCGCGGTAAGTGTTGCGGGAAGGGAGTTTCTGGTTGACAACTCCTTCCCTCGCGAGGCAGGGTTCTTCTACGAGGAATGGAGGCACAAGAAACCTTATCCCGACGATATCTTCTGGAAGAGCGAGGTGATAAGGCTCTCTTCTTGGTATAACAAAAGGGTGCGAGACGGCATCTCCCAGAGCGCTTCCTGGGAGGTAGGTCCCCTCGCGGAGAAAAGGATAAGGAAGAGGCTGAGGCTGGTAAGATGAACAACGCATTCTCATTTCTCAACTCCCTCCTGAACTACGAGCAGACAGGGGGATACACTAAATCCCTTGAGCCTTTCCTGGAACTCCTTGAGAAGCTGGGAAACCCACACGAATGCCGGGCAAAAAAGGTTCTGGTCGCCGGCACCAAGGGAAAGGGTTCCGTCGTCGCCCACATAACGAGGGGGCTTCTGGGCGCAGGCTACGCTGTCGGGACATATATCTCGCCTC
>Ga0207433_10002683_pt1 | contig 35792 bp, 44 predicted proteins | sample YelNatPaOPGAMG01_FD_187559 | JGI IMG/M metagenome (GOLD analysis project Ga0207433, IMG submission 187559) | Hot spring thermophilic microbial communities from Obsidian Pool, Yellowstone National Park, USA - OP-RAMG-01 (SPAdes) (version 3) | ecosystem: Environmental > Aquatic > Thermal springs... | reverse complement strand
ATAAACGCATGCCTTTATGCCGTTTATGGGGACTTCCCGGCAATGTCGCTTAAAAAGTATAAACAACCATGGTATTTACGGTATTCTGCGAGCCGTTGCCGTTTCCGTAAACATTGTGATTGGCAATCTGGTTTTCAAATTCAAGCCTGAACTGAACGTTTTTAAAAAATTTTAAATTCGGTCTGTATCCAAAAGTTAAAGTCGAATCGAAATAACGGTAGGAGGTTCCGGGAACGCTTTCCTCTTCCCACATGCCGTTAGGGTCGGAAACCGCCGTTTCTCTTATAGTCTGAGAAAATCTGCCTATGTTTAAGAGACAGTAATGATGCAGATAAAACGCAATTCCCGAAAAACGGGATTTGTTAAAAGTCGAGTACGATGTGGAAATCAAAAAAGACGGATAAATATTGCCGGAAGAGTTAAACGCCGCAGGATTTATTCCGTTGCCGTAAACTACGGACTTATTTATTCCGCCGTTTAAGCCGACTTCGTAATCTAAAACTGCCGTCCAGTATTTTAAAAATTTATATTTTGCGTCTATGAAATTATAAAAAAATCTGTTTAAATTGTCCTGATAAAGATTATTATTATATATAATAAAATTTTCTGCGCCGTAAACAATACCTTCGTGAAATTTCAGAAACTTTACGGGCTTATATGAAGCGATATATTCAAATGTCGGATACCTGTTTATCGGCGATAAGGCGTTATCGGTCATCGCAGCGCCGAAAACCATATTGAGCCGTTTAGAAAAGGGATACTTTAAGAATATTCCGGTAAGCTCTCCGGGCTCTATCGCCGTTATCGGAGAGTATGTATTAGTCCATACCCTCGATAGGTTATAAGATTCAAAACCTATTAAATAATTTTTTTCGCCAAGGTAAATTTTTAATCCGTTTCCGACCGGAATGCCGAATGATATATAAAACTGCCTGAACCCGTATAACGGTCTGTTATATACCGGTCCGGTGTAATAGGAATAGTTTCCCGTATAAGGACCGACTGCCTGAATGTTTTCCCCCGTATCTAAAGATACTTTAAAACCTATGCCGAAATTGCTTCTTCCGTTAGAAAAAGCATTTTTGGAAACCGTTAAATCCAACTCGTTAAGAGTGAAGCCGTTAACTTTGTAATTATCGATGTAGTTTCCGTTATAATTGCCGTCAGGAAACTGTGCATCCGCAGCCGGATTCGCAAAATTATAAGTATAAGACGAGGCAAAAGTTCCGAATAATTTTATTTGCGATAAAAAAGAGCCGTTGGAATAAGATGCGTAATTTAAGCCGCCGCTAAATGCGGCGGCAGGCAACAGATAAGAAATAAATTGCGCTGCTATAAATATGAACAAAGTTAAGAATGGTTTGCCGGCATATTTTTTAAAATTAATCTTCAGATTTATTATTTTATATACCGCCATATTTATTCTGCCACGTTATATCTTTCTTCAACTCTGCTGAATTTATATACGGCTAAGGATAGAAGCCATGCGGACGTAAGTATTATGGCTATAGCGCCTCCCAGCATTCCAAAAGAAACGTTGTTGAAAAAGTTCCAGGGCTCTCCTTTCAGGTTGAATTCCATTCCTATGACTTGAAGCCATTCTATGGTTCCTATGCAGAATGCCAGAAAAACGGAAATGCTTGTAATGGAAATATTATAGAAGATTTTCCTTATTGGATTTAAAAACGCCCAGCTGTAAGCAAACTGCATTATAACGCCGTCCGTCGAATCGAGCAGCATCATGCCTGCCGAAAATATTAAAGGCAATATCATAACGTCTATAAACGGATGCCCCGAGGAAGCGAATAAGGCGGACATCGACAGTATGGCAACCTCGCTTGCGGTATCGAAGCCTACGCCGAATAACAGTCCCACAAAGAACATCTGCCAGCTCGACGTTATAAGTTTCATGATGCCGCTGAAATACCGGAACATAAATCCTCTTTTCAGCAGTTCTTCCTCGATTTTTTGATTTTTAAGGTTTTTAAAATCCTTTGCAATCTTGATGATGCTTATTAGAATAAGAACGTTCATAAATGCGATAAGATACAGGAACAGCGCCGAAACGCCGGTTCCTATCAAACCGCCTATATTGGCCAATCCCGGATAAGCCTTAACTACGAATTTTCCTATTATTATAGTAATTATAGTTAAGACAAAAACGGAAACGGAATGTCCCATCGAAAAAAAGAATCCGACCCCGACCGGTTTTTTCCCGTCATTTATTATTTTTCTGGTTGTATTATCTATAGCGGCAATATGGTCAGCGTCTAAAGCGTGTTTTAAACCGAAGAAAAAGGCAAGCGCGCCGAGACTCAGCAGAGTGGGAAATGCCTGCGATCTGTCGATTAAGATAACGAATGAAATTAATAGATAGGAAATTAAAAAACCGTAAAGAAGAATTACTCTTTGTTTGAAACCGAATGAATTTAAAAAAAGGCGTGAAAACATAATTAGACCTCCCGCTAATTAAATTAAAATGTTATCCAAAAAGCAGGTATTCCGGCTTAAACATGAGAACATTCCGCCTTCCCGGCAAATATTAATTTTGCCAGTGGCATATCGGAATATTCTTAATAGCGGTTTGAAAAAAGCCCGTTATAAGTTATCACGGCTGCGGGTACAGTACAGGATTTGCACCTGTTTCCCTAAACTTTTAAGATAAAGTAAGATAAAGTTTGGTTAATATTTATTTACAAGGAACGATTTTTAAAAAGATTATCATAAATAAATAATCAGTGTCAAGTATTTTTTAAAAAAAAGAAAAAAGATGTTGACAAGCAATCTAATATTTTGATAATATTAAAGTTTCTAAATTATTGGAAGTTGGGAATTTTTTGCTTTGCTGGCGTAGCTCAATGGCAGAGCAGCTGATTTGTAATCAGCAGGTTGCGGGTTCGATTCCCATCGCCAGCTCCAAAATAAATTATAAATTTAAAGTTGCGGGTTGAGGAGAGGTGCCCGAGCGGCTAAAGGGAACAGACTGTAAATCTGTCGGCGCGAGTCTACGAAGGTTCGAATCCTTCCCTCTCCACCATATTATTTTTGAGTTTTGTTTATATCAATGTATTTTGTATGTATTTTGAATTTTTTTTAATGCGGGAATAGCTCAGTTGGCTAGAGCGTCAGCCTTCCAAGCTGAGGGTCGCGGGTTCGAATCCCGTTTCCCGCTCCATTTTTTATCGGAGAATGCCCATGTAGCTCAGTGGTGGAGCACTTCCTTGGTAAGGAAGAGGCCATCGGTTCAATCCCGATCATGGGCTCCAAAAGTTATATCAGCAATATTTAGCTGTATATTTATAATAAAAATGATTAATTTTCATAGGAGGAAACTAAATGTCCAAAGAAAAATTTGACAGATCGAAGCCCCATGTCAACATAGGCACAATCGGTCACGTCGACCACGGCAAAACAACGTTAACCGCCGCTATCACTAAAGTTCTTGCAAAAAAAGGACAGGCTACTTTTAAATCATACGATCAGATCGATAACGCTCCCGAAGAAAAAGAAAGGGGTATCACGATTGCAACATCTCATGTAGAATATTCTACGGACAAGAGGCATTACGCCCATGTAGACTGTCCCGGTCATGCGGACTATGTAAAGAATATGATTACCGGAGCGGCGCAGATGGACGGCGCCATACTCGTAGTTTCGGCGGCCGACGGTCCTATGCCTCAGACACGCGAACATATTCTTTTAGCCCGTCAGGTAGGAGTTCCTTATATAGTGGTATTCTTAAATAAGGTAGATATGGTTGACGACCCCGAGCTTTTAGAGCTTGTCGAACTCGAAGTAAGGGAGCTTTTAACCTCCTATAATTTCCCCGGAGATACCGTTCCGGTTATAAAAGGTTCGGCACTCAAAGCCCTCGAAGCCGAAGGCGATAACGAGTGGACACAAAAAATAGTCGACCTTATGAATGCTATCGACGAATATATACCCGTTCCGAAAAGAGATATCGATAAGCCTTTCCTTATGCCCGTAGAAGACGTATTCTCCATCTCCGGAAGAGGAACGGTCGCAACAGGCAGAGTAGAAAGAGGCATAGTAAAAGTCGGGGATGAGGTAGAACTCGTAGGAATACTTCCGACATCCAAGACCGTCGTAACAGGCGTAGAAATGTTCAGAAAACTCCTTGACGAAGGTCAGGCGGGCGACAACATAGGTGTTCTTCTAAGAGGCAAAAAGCGCGAAGAAATAGAAAGGGGTATGGTTTTAGCAAAACCCGGCTCTATAACTCCGCACAAAAAGTTTAAAGTGGAAGCATATATTCTTACAAAGGAAGAAGGCGGACGCCACACTCCGTTTTTTAACGGCTATCGTCCTCAGTTTTACTTTAGAACTACCGACGTTACCGGAGTCTGCACGCTTCCCGAAGGCATAGAAATGGTAATGCCGGGCGATAACGTAGCGATGTCCGTCGAGCTTATCACTCCCATCGCCGCAGAAAAAGAATTAAGGTTTGCGATAAGGGAAGGCGGACACACTGTAGGAGCAGGCGTTATAACCGAGGTCATAGAGTAATATAAAATAAAAAGAAAGGGGAAATAATATAAATAATGAGAGAGATAATAACACTGGCATGCGGCGAATGCAAGCAAAGAAACTACACTACTACAAAAAATAAAAAACTTTCTTCGGAAAAATTATCCGTAAAAAAATATTGCAAATTTTGTAAAACACATACGGAGCACAAGGAAACAAAATAAAAATTTTACAATAACAGGCCAGTAGCTCCAACGGCTAGAGCATCGGACTCCAAATCCGAGTGTTGGGGGTTCGAATCCCTCCTGGCCTGCCAGTATGCGTATAATTTAATGAGAGAAAATATCAATACGGGAATATTAAAAATGAAGAGCAATCCTGTTTCGGATTTTATAAAAAAAACAAAACAATATTTGTACGAGGTTCGGGCAGAACTCGGTAAAATAGTATGGCCGGAAAGGGATAAAGCGACTAAAACGACTTATGTCGTGGTCATTTTTATAGTGATTGTTACCGCCTTTCTTGGTCTTATAGACGTATTTTTTTCCAAAATATTTTCGTATTTTTTTCAAATTTAGCATAAATTAAATTTAAAAATAAAATAAATAAATGAATAAAGAAGAACAAGAAAAAACGGAAGAAAATATTGAATCCGGCTTAGAAATGAGCTCGGAAGATGCCGGCGGAGCAAATTACGGCGAAATAGACGAAATTCCTAAAAAATGGTATGCCGTTCATACTTATTCCGGTTTTGAGGATAACGTCAAACTGGCGCTGGAAGAAAGAATCGCTTCAAGCGGTTTCAAGAAATATTTCGGCGACATAATAGTTCCAAAAGAAGATATTATCGAAAAAACCGCAAAGGGGGGGAAGAAAAAAGTTAAAAGAAAATTTTTCCCCGGTTATATTTTCGTGAAAATGAACGTAAATACGGATTCCTGGCACTTGCTTAAAGCTACCCCCAAAGTTACAGGATTTGTAGGAGACCAGTTAAATCCTATGCCGGTTGACGAATCGGAAATGGAAAAGATAGTAGCTCAAATAACCGAAGGCGTTAAGAGACCAAAAGCAAAGATAGAATTTTCCAAAGGGGACAGCGTTAAAATTACCGAAGGTCCGTTCTCAGGTTTTAACGGTGTAATTAACGAAATAAAACCTGATAAAAGCAAACTTGAAGTCCTTGTTTCCATATTCGGCAGGGCTACACCGGTAGAATTAGATTTTACTCAAGTGGAGAGAAATTAACATTATTAACGATTAACGGAAAATAAAAAAGAGGACAAATATTATGGCAGTAAAAAAAATTCAGGCTATGGTAAAATTGCAAATCGTTGGAGGCAAAGCCAATCCTGCCCCGCCGGTCGGTCCTGCGCTTGGTCAGCACGGCGTAAATATAATGGAGTTCTGCAAGCAGTTTAACGAAAGAACTAAATCTCAGGAAGGAACCGTAATACCGGTCGTGCTAACCGTCTATGCAGACAGGTCGTTCGATTTTATTTTAAAAACACCGCCGGCATCCGTAATGCTTAAACAGGCGGCTGGCATAGAAAAAGGTTCTAAAGAGCCGAATAAAAATAAAGTTGCCGCCTTAAAGAGATCAAAAGTTATGGAAATAGCAAAAATTAAAATGCCCGACCTTAATGCAAACGAAATCGGTCCGGCAATGAAAATCATCGAAGGAACAGCGAGAAGCATGGGCATAGATATAACCGATTAAATATTAAAGGAGACGATACCGGTATGAAAAAAAGAGGAAAAAAATATATCGATGCATTAAAAAAAGCCGAAATTGAAAATAAGCATTTCGCGTTGGAAGATGCATTAAAGATGGTGGTTGATTCACATCACGTAAAATTTGACGAGTCGGTAGATGTTGCCATAAATTTAGGTATAGACGTTAAAAAAAATGACCAGCAGGTTAGAGGGTCGGTTTTACTTCCTCACGGAACAGGCAAAACAGTTAAGATTCTTGTTTTTGCAAAAGGAGAAAAAGAGCGCGAAGCGCTTGCCGCCGGAGCCGATTATGTCGGGCAGGAAGATATGATAACAAAAGTTCAGCAAGGGTTTATGGATTTCAACAGGGTCGTCGCTACGCCAGATATTATGGCAAGCGTAGGCAAGCTGGGAAAAATATTGGGTCCCAGAGGTTTAATGCCGAATCCTAAAGTCGGCACAGTTACATTTGATGTCGGCAAAATAGTAAAGGAACTGAAAGAGGGTAAAATAGAATTTAAAGCTGAGAAAAACGGAATTTTACAGGCTTCCATAGGCAAAGTTTCTTTCGGTTCGTCTAAACTTAAAGAAAATTTAATAGCGCTGCTTGAAATAGTCAACAGATTAAAACCCGCTTCAAGCAAAGGAGTGTATGTCAAAAAGGTTTCTGTATCTTCTACCATGGGTTTTGGCGTAAGCATAGATACTCTCAAATTAAGAAATAATTTGATATAAAAATATAAATAAAAATTTAATATCGTCAATGACGGCAGGTTTATAAATCCTGCCCAGACAAAAGAGCTTTATTGACCTGATTTTCTTTTAAATCGCTCTTATTTTTTGTTGACGTATTAGAAAAAATTTAAAAGAAAGGAGGGGAGAAGAAAATTGAAAAAAGATAGGAAGAATCAAGAGATTGAATCTTTGAAACAAAACCTTGAATCAAATCAGGCTGTTTTTATAAGCAGATATCAGGGATTAACCGTTGAAAAATTCAGTCTTTTAAGAAGGCAAATGCGCGGCGCTGGGGCTTTACTTAAAGTTTTTAAAAATACGTTAAGTAAAATCGCCTTTAAAAAGACTTATGCCGAATCTCTTGCGGAATTTCTGGAAGGGCCTAATTTCTTAATATTTACCAATGACCCGCTTGCGGCTTCAAAGGTGCTGTCGAAGTTTGCACAGGAAAACCCTGACAATGTCGAGATTAAAGCCGGCTATTATCAAACAATTCTTGATAAAGGCGCAATAGTTACGCTTGCTACATTGCCTTCCAAGGATGTCTTAATCACGAGATTTATGTCCGTTATTAAATCGTCTGAAATCCGTTTGGTTTTCACCTTAAGATCGCCTGTCATAAAATTAATCAGAACGCTTCAGGCAGTAGAAGCCTCAAAATCTGCCGCATAGGTCAAATTTAAATTAATCAAATAATTTTTTAAACTTTTATTTAATAATTATCGGAGGAAAAATAATGGCTATAACAAAAGAAGATGTTTTAAGCTACATAGAAAATGTTTCAATAATCGAATTGAACGAATTAATAAAATCAATAGAAGAAAAATTCGGTGTTAAAGCCGATCAGTTTGCCATGGCTGCTCCTGCCGCAGGCGGCGCAGGCGCATCAGCGGCTCCCGCTCAAGCAGAAGAAAAAACTGAATTTGACGTTGTTCTTGCAAATGCGGGCGCAAATAAAATTCAGGTTATTAAAGTGGTCAGAGAGCTTACAAGCTTAGGATTAAAAGAAGCTAAAGATTTAGTTGACGGAGCTCCTAAACCTGTAAAAACGGGCGTTAATAAAGAAGATGCACAGAAAATGAAAGCAAAACTTGAAGAAGTCGGCGCTACCGTTGAAGTTAAATAAATTAAAATATAATTGTATTTAAGTTAGAAAAACGGGAGTTTAAATTTAAATGTCAAAAGCAAAATCGGAATTAAATATAGAAAGTAATAACCCTATAATTTTAAGAAAGAATTTTTCTAAAATCAAGAAGGTGATAAACAATCCAAATCTTCTTGAAGTTCAGAGAAAATCTTACGAGAGATTTTTGCAAAAAGATTTGCCTCAGGATAAGAGGCTTAATAACGGGCTTGAGGGAGTTTTCAAATCAGTATTTCCCATAGAAGGTCTTAACAAAAATTTTTCCTTAGAATTCAAGGGCTATACTATCGGAGAGCCGAAATACAGCATATTCGAATGCAAACAGAAAGGGCTGACCTACAGCGCCTCCCTCAAGGTTCTTTTTGACCTTGTGACTTTCGAACCTAATATAAATCCGAATGATAAAGATTCTCAAAGGGATATAAAAGATATTAAGGAACAGGAGATATATTTCGGCGAGATTCCTTTAATGACCCATAACGGTTCTTTTGTTATAAACGGAATTGAAAGAGTTATCGTAAGCCAGCTGCAAAGGTCTCCCGGAGTTTTTTACGACAGCGATAAAATAAGAAGCCATGCTCAGGGCAAGCCGTTTTATACCGCAAGAATTATACCGTATAGAGGTTCATGGCTTGATTTTGAATTTGACCAGAGGGACATGATTTTTGTCAGGATAGATAGGAAGAGAAAATTTCCCGCCACCATATTGCTTAAAGCGGTAGGATATTCTAAAGAAGAAATCCTCGGAAGTTTTTACCAGTTAGAAACATTCAGAATAGAAGGCGGGAAATATTTCAGGAAAATGCCCAAGGATTTTCTTGTTTTCACAAGGACATACGAAGATATAACAAATCCTAAAACCGGCGAAGTTATAATCAAAAAAAATAGAAGGATTACTAAGCATCTTATAAATAAACTCGAAGAAGCGGGCATTGAATTTCTGCCATGCGAAGAGTCGGATATTATAGGCAAATATCTTGCAGAGGATGTAATTGTCGGCAAAGAAGTCGTTGCAAAGTCTGCGCATCCGGTGAACCAAGCCCTTTTAGAATCCTTCAGCAGCACAGGGGTTAGCGAATTTAAGGTCTATTTCATAGATAATATTAATGTCTCGTCGTCGGTTCTCGAGACTATTCTGTCGGATAAGGTTAATACCAAAGAAGAGGCCGTTATAGATATATATAAAAGAATGAGACCAGGCGAACCGCCGAATCTTTCTTCGGCTTCGTCTTATTTCGAGAATATGTTTTTTAACCCTGAAAGATATGACCTTTCGGAAGTCGGAAGACTTAAGATTAACAATAAATTAGGTCTTGATAAGAGCCTGAACGACAGAGTCTTATCTCCCGACGATATACTGAACGTTTTAAAATATTTAATGGAGTTAAAGGATGGCAGGGGTTCGATTGACGATATAGACCACCTCGGCAACAGAAGAGTAAAATCGGTCGGAGAACTTCTTGAAAATCAGTTCAGGATAGGACTCGTCAGAATGGAAAGAGCCATAAAAGAAAGAATGACAGCCCAAAAGCTTGACTCGCTTATGCCTAACGATTTGATAAATCCTAAGCCTGTTAATTCCTTGATGAAAGAGTTTTTCGGCAGGAGCCAGCTGTCCCAATTTATGGACCAGACAAATCCGCTATCCGAGGTTACTCATAAAAGGAGGCTTTCTGCCCTGGGTCCTGGCGGACTTACAAGAGAAAGAGCGGGATTTGAAGTCAGAGACGTTCACCCCACCCACTACGGAAGAATATGCCCGATAGAAACACCCGAAGGTCCGAACATAGGGCTTATAGCCTCTCTTTCTTCTTATGCAAGAGTCAACGAATACGGTTTTATCGAAACGCCCTATAGAAAAGTGAAGGTAACGGAAAACGGCGCAGAAGTTACCGACGAAGTCGATTTTTTAACGGCGATGGAAGAAGAAAAATACGTAATAGCCCAGGCTAATGCGGAGATTGATAAAAACGGTTATCTTAAACACGAATTGATTCCGGTAAGAAGAAGCGGGGAAACCGTAATGGTTTATCCTAACGAAGTAGATTATATAGATGTTTCCCCAATGCAGCTTGTGTCCGTTGCTACGTCCTTAATTCCTTTTTTGGAAAATGATGATGCCAACCGAGCTCTTATGGGTTCGAATATGCAAAGACAAGCCGTGCCTTTATTGATGCCCGAGCCGCCTCTTATAGGAACCGGAATAGAGAAAATAGTAGCCAAAGATTCGGGGGTTTGCATAACGGCAAACCAAAACGGTACCGTCAGTTTCGTAGATTCCACGAAAATTATAGTTACGTCCGACGGAGGCGATTCAAACGGCGGCGGAATTAATTATGAATATGATCTTGTTAAATTCCAAAGGTCTAATCAAAATACGTGCCTAAATCAAAGACCTTTGGTAAAGGTAGGGCAAAAAGTAGTTTCCGGTCAGATAATCGCGGACGGAACTTCTACCAAAGACGGAGAATTAGCTCTCGGACATAATGTTCTCGTGGCATTTATGCCATGGAACGGTTATAATTTTGAAGATTCTATACTAGTAAGCGAAAAATTATTGCATGAAGACGCTTTTACGTCCATTCATATCGAAGAGTTTGAGGTAGCATGCAGAGAAACAAAGTCCGGCAAAGAAGAAATAACATCAGATATTCCCAATATAAGCGAGGATGCCTTAAAGAATCTTGACGAGAACGGAATTATCAGGATAGGTGCCGAGGTTAAGGCACAGGATATATTAGTCGGAAAAGTTACGCCGAAAGGCGAAACCGTTTTAACTCCGGAAGAAAAACTTCTAAGAGCTATATTCGGAGAAAAAGCTAAGGAAGTAAAAGACACGTCGTTAAGAGTGCCGCCGGGAGTTTCAGGCGTAGTCGTGGATATAAGAATTTTTTCCAGGAAAGGAATTGAAAAAGATTTCAGGGAAAAAGAATTAGAAGACAATGAAGTTGCTGCATTCACAAGGGAATTGGAAGAAAAACAGCAGTCTATTTTTAATAATGCTCTCCAGAAGATGAGGCATCTTATAATTAATAAAAAATGCGCATCCAACGTAACGTTATCTTCCGGACACAAGCCCGTTCATATTAAAAAAGGCGAAGTGCTTAACGAGAATACTGTTTCAAAATTATCTAAAGAGGACATATTTAACATAGAATTTGAAGGAAATACAAGAAGCCTTTACGATAAATTAAAGAAAATAGACGATGAAGCAATGGAAGACGCAGATTTATTAAAGTCTTATTATGAAGATAAAATAGAAAGGGTGCAGAGAGGCGACGAGCTTCCCCCCGGCGTTCTTAAGACTATAAAAGTCTATATTGCTATTAAAAGAAGATTGTCGGTGGGCGATAAAATGGCAGGGAGACACGGCAATAAAGGTGTCGTTTCCAGAATACTGCCTATTAACGATATGCCATTTATGAAAGACGGAAGAATAGTGGATATGGTATTGAATCCGTTGGGTGTTCCGTCAAGAATGAACGTAGGTCAGGTGCTGGAGGTTCATTTAGGCTGGGCGGCGCATAATCTCGGCATTCAGATAAACAAGATTATTGAAAATAATTTCGGACCGGAAGCCTTAAGGCGTAAACTGCTTGAAATATTCAGCGAGCCTACGATGATTAATTTTATCAAAGGATTAAACGACGAAGAAATTATAGAATTTGCCAAAAAATATAAGAAAGGCGTTTATATGGCCACTCCGGTTTTTGACGGCGCCAAAGAAAACGATATAAAAAATTACCTTAAATTATCGGGAGTAGAAGAAACCGGACAGGTTACTCTATACGATGGAAGAACGGGTGAGGCATTCGACAGGAAGGTTACAGTCGGCGTTATGTATATGCTGAAACTGCATCATTTAGTCGATGACAAGATACATGCAAGATCCACCGGTCCTTATTCCTTAGTTACTCAACAGCCGCTCGGCGGAAAGGCGCAGTTTGGAGGACAGAGGCTTGGGGAAATGGAGGTTTGGGCTATGGAAGCTTACGGCGCGGCGCATACTCTTCAGGAATTTCTTACCGTCAAGTCCGACGATTCGATAGGAAGGACGAGAATGTACGAAGCTATCGTAAAAGGCGATACCTCATTTAAAGTCGGATTGCCGGAATCGTTTAATGTTCTTATTAAAGAGTTGCAAAGCCTTTGCCTTAACGTAGAGCTTTTAAAGGAGGGAGAAAATGTCGTTTGATAAAAATTTAGAAGAAGGCGACGATACGCTTACCGTCAGCCTTAATGAGATTTCAGAGAATGAAGAAGATATAGAAGCATCGGAAGAAAAAGAGTTAGACCTTAAAAAGCTGTTTGACGGAGCCGGCAAGGGAGATTTCTTTTTGAACGACCGCGAAGGAGTTAAAGACCCGCTAAGTTTTAATTCTATAAAGCTTGGGATAGCTTCGCCGGATGCTATAAAAAAATGGTCACACGGTGAAGTAAAAAAGCCCGAAACGATTAACTACAGAACATTGAAACCCGAAAGAGACGGGCTTTTTTGCGCAAGGATATTCGGTCCCATTAAAGATTACGAGTGCAACTGCGGAAAATATAAGAGGATGAAGCACCGCGGCATCGTATGCGAAAAGTGCGGCGTCGAGGTAATTTCGTCAAAAGTCAGAAGGGAAAGGATGGGGCACATTGAGCTTGCTTCTCCGGTAGCCCATATATGGTTTTTTAAAAGCCTTCCGTCGAGAATCGGAAGCATTCTCGATATGACTCTTAAAGACATAGAAAGAATTCTTTATTTTGAGGCATATGTAGTTCTCGAACCGGGAGACGCTTCAAAGCTCGGATTAAAATATAAAGACTTAATAAGCGAAGAAAATTATCAAAAAATTCAAAAAGAAGGCTATAATTTTAAGGTCGGAATCGGAGCGGAAGCATTAAAAGAACTGCTTAAAAACATCGACCTAGAATCTTTGTCTAAAAGCCTGAAAGAAGAAATAGCCGGACTGCCTAACGGCATTAAAAAGAAAAAACTGGCAAAACAGCTTAAACTTATTGAAGCGTTCAGGACATCGGGAAATAAGCCTGAATGGATGGTTTTAGACGTTATTCCGGTTATTCCGCCGGATTTGCGCCCCTTGGTTCCTCTTGAGGGTGGAAGGTTTGCGAGCTCCGACCTTAACGATTTATATAGAAGGGTTATAAATAGGAACAATAGATTAAAGAAGCTTATGGAGCTTTCCGCACCCGAGATAATTATTAAAAATGAAAAAAGAATGCTTCAGGAAGCGGTAGATGCGCTTTTCGACAACGGAAGACGCGGCAGGGTAATAATGGGGTCAAACAGAAGACCGCTAAAATCCTTAAGCGACATGTTAAAAGGCAAGACCGGCAGATTCAGACTCAATCTTCTCGGAAAAAGAGTAGATTATTCCGGAAGGTCGGTAATAGTAGTAGGTCCGGAATTAAAGTTACATCAATGCGGTCTTCCTAAAAAAATGGCTATAGAGCTTTTTAAGCCTTTTATATTCAATAAACTGCTGCAAAAAGGAGTTACCGATACTCTTAAAACGACAAAGAAACTTGTAGATAAGGAAGCGCCTGAAGTTTTCGACGTGCTGGAAGAGGTCATTAAAGAACATCCGGTAATGCTGAACAGAGCCCCCACCTTGCATAGGCTTGGAATTCAAGCTTTTGAACCGATATTGGTGGAAGGGAAGGCGATACATCTTCATCCTCTTGTATGCGCGGCATTTAACGCGGATTTCGACGGAGACCAGATGGCGGTGCATGTTCCGCTTTCGATAGAGGCTCAGGTAGAAGCGCGCGTCCTTATGATGGCTACCAATAATATATTGTCGCCTGCAAGCGGCAAGCCGATTATAGTCCCGTCTCAGGATATAGTTTTAGGTTTATATTACATGACCCGCGAGATGCCTTACGTGAAAGGGGAGGATAAGGTTTTTTCCGATCCCGATGAAGTTAAATTTGCATACGATAACGGACACGTCAGCCTGCATGCCCGTATAAAGGCAAGGATTAACAATAAAATAGAGACGACTACGGTAGGCAGGGTTATACTTTACGAAATAATTCCGGAAGAAATCCCGTTCGATTTAATAAATACCGTAATGTCTAAAAAAGAGATTACAAATCTGATCGACTATGCGTTCAGGGTCTGCGGTCCGAAAAAGACCGTTATTCTTGCAGATAAACTAAAATCTATGGGTTACGAATATTCGACTAAATCGGGTATGTCCATATGTATAAGCGATATGGAAGTTCCCGCCGAAAAAAATAAAATTATTAAAGTTGCTACAAAAACAGTTGAAGATATAGAAAACAGTTATAAAGAAGGTTTAATAACCAACGGAGAAAGATACAATAAAGTTGTAGATACATGGGCTAACGCCACCGACGAGATAGGCGGAGTCATGATGAATAAATTGGGAACCCAGGAATATTCCGACGAAAGTAAAAAGAAAAAAATGTTAGGTAAAAGTTTTAATTCAATTTATATCATGGCGGATTCGGGTTCGAGAGGTTCTGAAACCCAAATCAGACAGCTTGCAGGAATGAGAGGTTTAATGGCTAAACCTTCCGGCGAAATTATCGAAACTCCGATAACCGCAAATTTCAGAGAAGGATTAACCGTGCTTCAATACTTTATATCTACCCACGGAGCAAGAAAAGGATTGGCGGATACAGCTTTAAAGACCGCTAACTCGGGTTACTTGACAAGAAGATTAGTCGATGTTTCTCAGGACAATATTATAACTGAGGAAGATTGCGGCGCTATGGACGGGATAGTCGTGTCCACATTAGTTGAAAGCGGTGAAACAATAGAGCCCATAGAAGAAAGAATACTGGGAAGAGTTGCATTGGAAGATATAATAGACCCGTTTACGGGCGAATTAATCGTTAAAGCCAATGAAGAAATTCAGGAATCCCATTCCGCTAAAATCGGAAACGCCCATATAGAAAGCGTTAAAATAAGGTCTGTATTAACGTGTAAAGCTAAGACCGGGGTTTGCGTAAAGTGTTACGGCAGAGATCTTGCCAGAGGGCATCTGGTTAATATCGGCGAAGCTATAGGCGTTATGGCGGCGCAGTCCATCGGAGAACCGGGAACTCAGCTGACAATGAGAACATTTCACGTCGGAGGCACGGCGTCGAGAAGAACGGAGCAGACGAGCATAGAAAACAAATACGAAGGCATCGTTAAGTTTCAGAATCTTAACGTTATCAAAAATAGAGATAATGAATATGTAGTAATGAATAAAAACGGTTCTATAATTATAGTAGATGATTTAGGAAGGGAGCTGGAAAAAATTCAGCTGACTTACGGTTCTAAAATTAAAGTGGAACCTGATTCCTCCGTTAAAAAGAATACTCTTTTGGCAGACTGGGATTCATATATTAATCCTATAATTTCCGATATATCGGGTAAGATTAAATACGACGATATAAGAGAGAATGAAACAATGCAGGAACAGGTTGACGAAACTACAGGTTTATCAAGAAAAGTTATTATCGAATCGAGAGACCAGACCTTAAGACCTAAGATAATAATTAAATCGCCGCATCAGGAAAAATCTTATTTAATGCCCATAGGCGCTCATCTTTCGGTTCAGGAAGGCGACGAAGTTTTTGCCGGGGATATAATAGCGAGAATCCCCAGAGAAACAACAAAAACTAAAGATATCACGGGCGGTCTGCCTAAGGTAGTAGAGCTTTTTGAGGCGAGAAAGCCAAAAGAATGGGCTGTTATCACTGAGATAAGCGGTAAAGTGTCTTTCGGCCGCGATTTTAAGGGGAAAAGGCGTGTCGTTATAACTCCTCCTCATGGAGAACCGAGGGAATATCTTATTCCTAAAGGAAAGTTAGTCAGCGTTCATGAGGGAGATTATGTAAACGCCGGCGAACCGTTGATGGACGGTTCTCCTAATCCTCATGACATACTAAAAGTTCTTGGCGAAAAAGAGCTGGCCAAATTCTTGGTTGATGAAATACAGGAAGTATACAGGCTTCAAGGCGTCAAGATAAACGACAAGCATATCGAGGTTATCGTTAAGCAGATGCTTAAAAACGTTAGAATCAAAAACTCCGGCGATTCGAGATTCCTCGAAGACGAAGTAATAGATAAAAACGCTTTTGATGCGGAAAATGAGAGAGTAATCAGGGAAGGCGGAGTTCCCGCTATTGCGGAACCGGAATTAATGGGTATAACAAAAGCATCTCTTAGTACCGAAAGTTTTATCTCGGCGGCGTCTTTCCAAGAAACTACGAAGGTTTTAACCGAAGCGGCTATTCATTGTAAAATCGATAACTTAAAAGGACTGAAAGAGAATGTTATTATGGGAAGATTAATCCCGGCAGGAACCGGATTTGAAAAATATTCCTATCTTGACATCGATGTTATATGAAAAATATGCAAAAATATGTTGACAAAAAATTAATTAAATATTAAAATCTTAAATTCCACTAATTAGTTATAAAAATAAAATTGTTAAATAAAAGGTGAAAAAGGAGTAAAAGTGCCGACTATAAATCAGTTAATAAGAAATGCAAGGAAAAAAGTTGCAAAAAAGACATCTTCCCCTGCATTAAAAGGCTCGCCTCAAAAGAGAGGCGTCTGCGTCAGAGTTTATACGACAACGCCTAAAAAACCGAACTCAGCTCTTAGAAAAGTGGCAAGGGTAAAATTAACTAACGGAATGGAAGTAACTACCTATATACCCGGTGAAGGACATAATTTGCAGGAACATTCCGTGGTGTTGATAAGGGGCGGAAGAGTAAAAGACTTGCCGGGCGTCAGGTATCACATAATAAGGGGAGCCCTTGACTGCGTCGGTGTTAACGGAAGGAAGCAGAGCAGATCTAAGTACGGCACCAAAAGAGCTAAATAAAATAATAACGTGTTAAAGTAAGGAGCGGAAAATTGTCCCGTAGAAAAAGAGCTGTTAAAAGGGTAGTTGAAGGCGACCCAAAGTTCAATGATAAAGTAGTGCAAAAGTTTTTAAATAAACTTATGTACGATGGAAAGAAGAGTATAAGCGAAAAAATATTTTACAGTTCCCTTGACATCATTTCCGAAAAAACCAAAGACGACGGATTTAAGATTTTTAAGCAGGCAATTGAAAACGTAAAACCCGTTTTGGAGGTTAAAGCCAGAAGGATAGGCGGTTCAAACTATCAAGTTCCGGTAGAAGTCAGGGCAGACAGGAGATTATATTTGGCTATAAGATGGATTATCGGATATGCAAGGGCAAGGAACGAAAAATCCATGGAAGAAAACTTAGCGCTCGAAATATTAGATGCGGCAAACAACAGAGGCAGTTCAATCAAAAAGAAGGAGGATACTTTTAAAATGGCTGAAGCGAATAAAGCTTTTGCGCATTTTAAATGGTAAGGTGTTTATAAATGGCAGATAAAATATCCTTAGATAAGACAAGAAATATAGGCATAATGGCGCATATCGACGCCGGAAAAACTACGACTACCGAAAGAATATTATATTATACCGGCGTTAATTATAAGATAGGCGAGGTCCACGAAGGAACTGCCACTATGGATTGGATGGAGCAGGAACAGGAGAGAGGCATAACGATAACTTCTGCGGCAACAACCTGCTTCTGGAAAAATCACAGAATAAATATAATTGATACACCCGGGCACGTCGATTTTACCATTGAAGTAGAAAGGTCTTTACGAGTTTTAGACGGAGCAGTGGCGGTTTTTGACGGTGTTGCAGGCGTAGAACCGCAATCAGAAACAGTGTGGAGGCAGGCCGATAAATATAAAGTGCCCAGGATTTGTTTCGTCAATAAAATGGACAGGACCGGCGCAAATTATTTCAGATGCGTCGATATGATAAGAACAAGGCTTAACGCAGTTCCCGTCGTAATGCAGATTCCTATGGGGTTAGAGGAAAACTTTAAAGGCATTATCGATATAGCTAAAATGAAAGCCTATTCATATAAAGACGAAACTATGGGCGCAGAATATGATATTATCGAAATTCCGGAAGAATATAAAACTGATTCTAAAAAATATCATGATGAATTTATTGAAAGGGCATGCGATTTTAACGACAGTCTGATGGAAAAATATTTGGCAGGCGAAGAAGTAGATGTCGAGCTGGCTAAAAAAGCCATAAGGCAGGCCACCTTAGAATTCAAAGTAGTTCCGGTTTTTTGCGGTTCTGCTTTTAAAAATAAAGGCGTTCAGCCATTATTGGATGCGGTAGTGGACTTTCTGCCGTCTCCTCTTGACGTTCCGCCTATGACCGGAATTAATCCTAAGACTGAAAAAGAAGAGTTAAGGCGCCCGTCCGACGACGAACCGTTTTCGGCCCTAGCTTTTAAGATAGCATCCGACCCTTATACCGGACAACTTACATATATACGTGTTTATTCGGGAGTTCTTGCATCAGGCTCTTATGTATATAATTCGGTTAAGGATTCAAAAGAGAGAATCGGCAGGCTTTTAAAAATGCATGCCAATAAAAAAGAAGAAATTAAAGAAGTGCACGCAGGCGATATAGCGGCGGCAGTAGGACTAAGGAATACGACTACCGGAGATACGCTATGCGATGAATCGAATATTATAGTTCTCGAGTCTATGGAGTTTCCCGACCCGGTTATTTCTGTTGCTATAGAGCCCAAAACAAAAGCCGACCAGGAAAAATTAGGTTTATCCCTGCAAAAGCTGACAATAGAGGATCCTTCCTTTAAAGTCAAAACAGATTTGGAAACAGGACAGACTATAATTTCAGGAATGGGAGAACTTCATCTTGAAATAATAGTTGACAGATTGACCCGCGAATTCAAAGTTGACGCAAATGTGGGTAAACCGCAGGTTGCATATAAAGAAACGATTAATAAAAAAGTAGAATCGGAAGGAAAGTTTATACGTCAATCAGGCGGAAGAGGACAATACGGACATGTGTGGCTTGAAATAGAACCGCTCGGAAAAGGCGCAGGATACGAATTCGTCAATAAAATTAAAGGCGGAGTTATTCCGGCAGAATATATACCCGCTATTAATAAAGGGGTCGCAGAGGCCTTAACGACCGGAGTTTTAGCAGGCTATCCGGTTGTCGATGTCAAGGTATCTGTATTCGACGGGTCGTTTCACGATGTCGATTCTTCCGAAATGGCTTTTAAAATCGCCGCTTCTATGGCATTTAAAGAAGGCGCAAAAAAAGCAAATCCGGCTCTCTTAGAGCCTATAATGAAAGTGGAAGTTTTAGTTCCCGAAGAATTTATGGGTGATGTTATAGGAGACTTAAATTCAAGAAGAGGTAAGATTTTAAATTTAGAAGCCCGTGCCGGAATTCAGGTCATAAATGCAGAAGTTCCGTTAGCTCAAATGTTTGGCTACTCTACGGATTTAAGATCTAAAACTCAAGGCAGAGCAAACTATACAATGGAATTTCTTAAATACGAACAGGTGCCTAAAGTTATATCGGAAGAAATTATAGCTAAATCGCAAGGTAAATAGATATCATTAGGAGGAAACTAAATGTCCAAAGAAAAATTTGACAGATCGAAGCCCCATGTCAACATAGGCACAATCGGTCACGTCGACCACGGCAAAACAACGTTAACCGCCGCTATCACTAAAGTTCTTGCAAAAAAAGGACAGGCTACTTTTAAATCATACGATCAGATCGATAACGCTCCCGAAGAAAAAGAAAGGGGTATCACGATTGCAACATCTCATGTAGAATATTCTACGGACAAGAGGCATTACGCCCATGTAGACTGTCCCGGTCATGCGGACTATGTAAAGAATATGATTACCGGAGCGGCGCAGATGGACGGCGCCATACTCGTAGTTTCGGCGGCCGACGGTCCTATGCCTCAGACACGCGAACATATTCTTTTAGCCCGTCAGGTAGGAGTTCCTTATATAGTGGTATTCTTAAATAAGGTAGATATGGTTGACGACCCCGAGCTTTTAGAGCTTGTCGAACTCGAAGTAAGGGAGCTTTTAACCTCCTATAATTTCCCCGGAGATACCGTTCCGGTTATAAAAGGTTCGGCACTCAAAGCCCTCGAAGCCGAAGGCGATAACGAGTGGACACAAAAAATAGTCGACCTTATGAATGCTATCGACGAATATATACCCGTTCCGAAAAGAGATATCGATAAGCCTTTCCTTATGCCCGTAGAAGACGTATTCTCCATCTCCGGAAGAGGAACGGTCGCAACAGGCAGAGTAGAAAGAGGCATAGTAAAAGTCGGGGATGAGGTAGAACTCGTAGGAATACTTCCGACATCCAAGACCGTCGTAACAGGCGTAGAAATGTTCAGAAAACTCCTTGACGAAGGTCAGGCGGGCGACAACATAGGTGTTCTTCTAAGAGGCAAAAAGCGCGAAGAAATAGAAAGGGGTATGGTTTTAGCAAAACCCGGCTCTATAACTCCGCACAAAAAGTTTAAAGTGGAAGCATATATTCTTACAAAGGAAGAAGGCGGACGCCACACTCCGTTTTTTAACGGCTATCGTCCTCAGTTTTACTTTAGAACTACCGACGTTACCGGAGTCTGCACGCTTCCCGAAGGCATAGAAATGGTAATGCCGGGCGATAACGTAGCGATGTCCGTCGAGCTTATCACTCCCATCGCCGCAGAAAAAGAATTAAGGTTTGCGATAAGGGAAGGCGGACACACTGTAGGAGCAGGCGTTATAACCGAGGTCATAGAGTAATATAAAATAAAAAGAAAGGGGAAATATAAAATCAAGATGGAAATTCAAAAGATAAGAATTAGATTGAAAGCATATGATCATCGATTATTAGATCAGTCCGTTAAGGAAATAGTCGAAACCGCAAAACTTACAGGCTCTAAAATTAGCGGACCTATACCTCTGCCTACAAAAATAAACAAGTATTGCGTTTTAAGGTCTCCCCATGTAGATAAGAAGTCGAGAGAAGAGTTTGAAATGCGGACGCATAAAAGAATTATAGATTTGCTCGAACCGAATCAAGCGACTATAGATGCGTTAATGAAATTGGATTTATCTTCAGGCATTGATGTCGATATAAAGCAGATTTAATTAAATCGCGGAGTATTAAAATTATGATAAAAGCAATAATAGGAAAAAAACTTGGGATGACGCAAATATTTAACGAGGACGGTATGATCGTACCAGTAACCGTTATAAAGGCAGGACCCTGCACGGTAGTAGGAAAAAAGATTAAACAGTCGGACGGTTATGACGCATTGCAAATGGGTTTTGAAGAAGCTAAATCGTTCCGGCTAAACAAGCCGACTCTTGGAAAATTTACTAAGAATAACTTAACCCCTTTAAAAGTTTTAAAAGAGTTTAGAGATTCGGAAATTGACGGAGTTAATATAGGCGATGTTATCGATATTTCGATATTTAACGATGTGAAATCAGTATCTATAACCGGAATATCAAAAGGAAAAGGCTATCAGGGAGTTGTAAAAAGATGGGGTTTTTCAGGCGGCAGAGATACTCACGGCTCAAATTTTCACAGAGCTCCCGGTTCGATAGGACAATCGTCTTTTCCGTCTAAGGTATTTAAAGGTCTAAAAATGCCGGGACACATGGGAATGAATAAAAAAACAGTTTTAAATTTAAAAGTTGTCAAGATAGATGCCGACGAAAACCTTATGTATGTTAAAGGAGCCGTTCCGGGAGCTAATAACAACCTTATTTATATATATGCCGCCGACAAATCGGGAAGAAAACTGCATAAGTAAAATAATTTTTCATAGAATGCGGACGGGCTTAAGTCCGTCTCCGGAAAAGGGGATTTATTATAATGTCTGAAAGTGCAAATGTATTGAACATAAGCAATAAGAACGCAGGAAATATTTCATTAAAAGAAGAAATATATGCATATCCCGTTAATGAGCCGTTAATAAAAGAGTTTGTTTTATTAACTCTCGCAAACAAAAGGCTGGGATTGGCTTCTACAAAAAACAGAAAGATAGTTTCAGGAGGCGGAATTAAACCCTGGAAGCAGAAAGGAACAGGCAGAGCAAGGGCAGGTTCTACCAGATCTCCTTTATGGAAAGGCGGCGGAACTATTTTCGGTCCTACAAACGAAAGAAATTACAAAAAGGATATGCCTAAAAAAGCTAGGAAAGCGGCAGTCAAATCTGCTTTATCGTATTTATTGAAAGAAGGGCGGTTAATTTTCATAGAGGACTTTGAGCTTCCGAATATTAAAACGAAAGAAATGAAGTCGGTATTCGATAATTTTGGCATAAAAAAGGGACTGCTGATACTGCCTACAACAAATACCGACGAAAAAATACTTAAATCCACGAGAAATCTCAAGGATTACAAGGCGATCCCGGTAAATCTCTTAAATATTGTAGATCTGTTAAAATACGAAAAAATATTGATTACGGTTAAAGCTAACGAAGAATTAGAGAGGAACCTTGCGCTATGAAAGAATTAAATAATGCGGTAAAAAGAACGGTGCAGTCGGAAAAGAGCTTAAAACTCAGAGAAATAAATAATACTTATGTCTTTAACGTAGATAAAGATGCGAATAAAAAAGATATTAAGGATGCCGTAGAAAAATACTTTAACGTTAAAGTTGACGCAGTCAATACTGTAATTACCAGAGGAAAGTTTAGAAGAGTCGGTAAATATACCGGAAAACTGACGAATATTAAAAAGGCTTACGTGAAACTTAAAGAAGGTCAGAGAATATCTGCCTTAGAAGTATAATCGGGAGAGAAGAAAGATGCCATTAAAAAAATACAAACCAACATCAAGCGCCAGAAGATTTCAAACGGTTTCGGATTTTTCAGAAATTACGCGTGACTTTCCGGAAAAGGGTCTTCTTGCAAAATATAAAAAAAATGCCGGAAGAAATAATTACGGCAGGATTACTACCAGGCATCAAGGCGGAGGACACAAGAGAAGGTATAGAATTATAGATTTTAAAAGAGACAAAAGAAATCTGCCTGCCCGCGTAATAGAAATAGAATACGATCCTAACAGGTCTGCAAGAATCGCACTGTTAAGCTATATAGACGGAGAAAAGAGATATATATTATGCCCTGCCGGTTTAAAAAAAGGCGACAGCGTCATATCATCGGAGAATGCAGATATACAGCCGGGCAATTGTATTCCGTTGTTTAATATCCCTGTCGGCACTATGATTCATAATATTGAAATGAAGCCAAACTCCGGCGGAAAACTTGTCAGGAGCGCCGGGACTTATGCCGAACTTCTTGGAAAAGACGGCGGGTATGCACAGATTAAAATGCCTTCTGGAGAGTTCAGGACAGTCCCGGAAAAATGTTGCGCAACTATTGGACAGATCGGGAATATCGAACATGAAAATATCAGCATCGGTAAGGCCGGAAGGTCAAGATGGCTCGGCATAAGACCTTCCGTAAGAGGCGTTGCAATGAATCCTATCGACCATCCTCACGGAGGAGGCGAAGGCAAAACTTCAGGAGGACGTCATCCTGTTACGCCGTGGGGTGTGCCTACTAAAGGTTATAAAACCAGAAAGAATAAACAAACATCAAAATATATTATATCGAGAAGAAAGGCAAGATAATAAGTTATAAAAAAATAAAGGAGAAATAAAGTTGGCTAGGTCTATAAAAAAGGGTCCGTTTTCGGACAAATCGCTTTTGGAAAAAGTTGAAAAGGCATTTGATTCTAACGACAAAAAAATTATAAAGACATGGTCCAGAAGGTCAACTATAATACCTTCTATGGTAGGACTTACTTTTGCAGTTCATAACGGAAAAAAGTTTATTCCGGTATTTGTCAGCGAGAATATGGTAGGGCATAAGCTCGGCGAGTTTAGCGCAACAAGAACTTTTACTATGCATTCAGGGGACAGAAAGGCTAAGGTGAAAACCGGCGGCGGCTCGTCTTCAAAATAAACAAAAAGGGGTAGAAAATGGAGTTTAAAGCAGAAGCAAAATATATTAAAGTGTCTCCTCAAAAAGCAAGGCTTGTGGTTGATTTGATAAGAGGGAAGAAAGTTTACGACGCTATAAATATCTTAAAGTTTACAAAAAAAAAGTCGGCTAATCCGGTTTATAAGCTTTTAAAGTCTGCTCTGGCAAATGCATCTTCAACGGGCAGGGTTGATATAGATAACCTGATAGTCAGAAAAATAAACGTCGATATGTCGCTATCCTTAAAAAGACTGATGCCGAAAGCTATGGGACGCGGTGCGACTATTAAAAAACGTATGAGCAACATAAAAATAGTTCTTGAAGAAATTTAAAACGGAGGTAGATTTTGGGGCAGAAAGTTAATCCGATCGGACTTAGAATCGGAATCAATAAAACTTGGGATTCCGGATGGTACAGCGATAGAAATTATGCAAAATTTTTGCATGCCGATTTAAAGATTCGCGAATATTTGAAAAAGAAGCTTTATTCTGCGGGGATATCAAAAATAAATATCGGAAGAAAAGCGGAAAAACTGATCATCGATATTTTCGCTGCAAGACCCGGAATAATATATGGCAAAAAGGGCTCTTCAGAATTCGACAATATTAAAAACGACCTCGCAAAGATTAATAAAATAAAAAGCAAGGATATAGAAATCAATATAATAGAAGTTAAAAAGCCCGAGTTGGATTCGGTTTTAGTGGCAGAAGGCATTGCGTCCCAGCTTGAAAAAAGAGTCGCATTTAAAAGAGCGATGAAAAAAAGCGTTACTATGGCATTAAAAAGCGGTGCTAAAGGCATTAAAATAACATGCGGCGGAAGATTGGCCGGAGCGGAAATTGCAAGAACGGAATGGTATCGCGAGGGCAGAGTACCGCTTCATACATTAAGGGCGGATATAGACTACGGTACGTCTGAAGCTAATACAACTTACGGAAAGATAGGCGTTAAAGTCTGGATATATAAAAGAGACGTATTATAATAAAATAAAAACGGAAAGGTGAATAATTATGTTAATGCCCGCTAAAACAAAATATAGGAAGCAGATGAAGGGTAGAATGAGAGGAAAGGCTACGAGAGGCAATACTCTTGCATTCGGAGATTTCGGTTTAAAAGTAATAGAGTGCGGTTATATAACCGCAAGGCAAATTGAAGCCGCCAGAATTGCGATGACCAGATTTGTAAAAAGGGGCGGAAAAGTATGGATAAGAATTTTCCCCGATAAACCTATTACGAAAAAACCTGCTGAAACCAGAATGGGAAAAGGAAAGGGTTCGGTTGAAGAATGGGTATGCGTAGCCAGACCCGGATTAGTATTATATGAAATGGAAGGCATTCCGAAAGAAGTTGCGCAGGAAGCTTTAAGGCTGGCGTCGCATAAACTGCCCCTTAAAACTATATTTATAGAGAGAGGAGAATTCTAAACATATGAAATTCAATGAGTTAAATGCAATGAACAATGAAGAGCTTAAGTTGAAAGAGTCCGATTTCAGAAAAGAAATATTTAATCTTGCGATTCAGAAATCATTAGGCTCCTTAGAAAATCCCAAGAGGATTCAAGCCGTGAAAAGGTCTATAGCGAGGATAAAAACTATATTAAACAATAGGAAGCGGGAGATATAATTATGAAAAAAAAATTAACCGGTATAGTGACATCCGACAAGATGAATAAAACAAGAGTTGTTATTGTTTCAGATATCGTAAAACATCCTGTTTATAAAAAATACGTAAAAAGAGTTAAAAAATTTAAAATTCATGACGAAAATAATGTCGCTCATGTAGGAGATAAGGTTTCATTTATTGAAACTCGCCCTTTATCTAAAGATAAAAGATGGAATCTCGAGGCAGTTCTATAATATTTTTTAATATAATTTAATTACTTGGGGCTATAACGATGATTCAAATGCAGACGGTTTTAAAATCAGCCGATAATTCGGGTGCAAAAAAGCTTATGTGTATTAAAGTTCTTGGAGGTTCCAAGAGGAAATACGCAGGTATCGGCGATATAATAGTAGTTTCTATAAAGGAAGCGATTCCGAATTCCAAAGTCAAAAAAGGCGATGTTTCAAAAGCCGTCATCGTCAGAACCGTTAAAGAAGTTAAGCGGCCGGACGGGAGTTATATAAGATTCGATAATAATTCTGCGGTTTTAATAAATAACCAGAACGAACCTATAGGCACACGTATTTTTGGTCCGGTAGCAAGAGAATTGAGAGCAAAAAAATTTATGAGGATTATATCCTTAGCGCCAGAGGTCCTATAATATGACAATTAAATTAAAAAAGAACGATAACGTAACAGTTTTAGCAGGAAAAGAAAAAGGGAAATCCGGCAAAATTATCAGAGTAGACAGAGAAAAAAACAGAGTCTATATAGAAAAGGTAAATATGATAAAAAGGCATATTAAGCCCAGAAGCGCCCAAGAACCCGGAGGCATAATAGACAAGGAAGCACCTGTAAATATATCCAATGTCGCTCTATATTGTTCTAAATGCAAAAAAGCGGTAAGATTTTCCGTAAGCACGGATGATAAAGGAAAAAAAACAAGGCTTTGCAAGAAATGCGGGTCAGAAGTCTAATTTTGGAGGATTGAAAATTGCCGTCAAGATATAAAGAATTTTATAAGAATGAAGTTGTACCCAGATTATTCAAAGAAACCGGCTATAAAAACATCAACCAGATACCCAGATTGGAAAAAATAGTCATCAATATGGGTCTCGGAGAAGCGACTTCCAATTCTAAAATAATCGAACAGTCGGTTGCGGAACTCAGCAAAATTGCCGGACAAAAACCGGTAGTTTCAAAAGCAAAAAAGTCTATTGCCGCTTTTAAACTGAAAGAAAATCAGGAAATCGGCTGTTTTGTAACATTGAGAAGCGACAGGATGTATGATTTCATCGATAAGCTTATCAATATATCGCTTCCGAGGGTCAGGGATTTTAAAGGTGTTTCAAGAAAAGCGTTCGACGGTCGCGGAAATTATACTCTGGGGGTTAAGGAACAGGTTATATTCCCGGAAATCAGCTACGAGCTTATCGAGAAAATTAAAGGAATGAATATAACGATAGTTACATCGGCAAAAAACAATGAAGACGGATATAAACTTTTGAAAAGTTTTAATTTTCCGTTTAGAAATTAGGAGATAAAATATATGGCAAAAAAGTCTATGATTATAAAGGCCGTAAGGACGCCTAAATTTAAGGTAAGAATGCACAACAGATGTCCGATATGCGGGAGGCCGAGAGGTTATTACAGAAAATTCAATATGTGCAGAATCTGTTTCAGGACTTACTCCAGTAAAGGACTTATACCCGGGGTTACAAAATCGAGCTGGTAATAAATAATTGAAAATATTTTTAATGCGCAATATTAAGAGAGGAAAAAAGAGAAAATGACTTACCCGATTTCAGATATGATAGTGAGAATCAAAAATGCCTATAAAGCAGGCAAAGAAAATGTTAATATGCCGTATTCGGGGTTAAAAGAAAATATATGCGAAATATTAAAGAGAGAGGGGTTCATAGAAGATTACTCCATCGAAAATGCGGATGCCGTTTCAACTAAGAATATCAATATAAAGCTGGCTTATCATGAAAGCAAAAAACCTACGGTTATCGATATAAAAACTACAAGTACTCCGGGAATAAGATTTTATAAAAAAGCTAAAGACATCAGAGCATATAAAAATGGACTGGGTATAGAGATATTTTCGACTTCTTCGGGAATTCTTTCGGATGTCGAATGTAAGGAAAAAAAGGTCGGCGGACTTTCACTGTTAAAAGTTTTTTAATAATCTAATAAAAAGGTATCGATAAAATGTCCAGAATTGGTAAAAAAATTATTGAAATCCCCAAAGAAGTCAAAGTAGAGCTGAACGGCGATATCTTAACTTCTTCAGGACCGTTAGGGAAAATTTCTAAAAAAATTCCCGATGGTATAGATATAGACATAGCTCAATCAACCGTTTCCGTAAAATTAAAGAATAATGATCCAAATTTTGAAAAATTTACCGGACTGACCAGAACTATTATAGCAAATGCTATTATCGGAGTAGTAAAGGGATTTTCAAAAGACCTTGAGATTATCGGAGTAGGATACAGGGCGGAAGTGAAGAATAAGAATCTTGTGTTAAATTTAGGGTTTTCCCATCAGGTGAATTTCGCAATTCCGGAAGGAATAAAAATAGCGGTCGAAAAAAATACTTTATTAAAAATTACCGGATTCGATAAAGAGCTCGTCGGACTTGTCGCTTCGCAAATCAGGGAATTAAAGAAACCCGAGCCGTATAAAGGCAAAGGCATTAAATATTCGGACGAAGTTATAAAACGTAAAGTCGGTAAAGCATCAGGAAAGTAAAATAAACATCACAGAAGGGGTTGAATTTAAATCTATCCCTAAAAAGAGGTTTGATAATGAAAGATAAGATTGAAAAGAGACTGCGCAGGAAGGCGCATATCAAAAAGGTTATGAAAAATAACACAAAACCGCGTTTATGCGTGTTTAAAAGTTTAAACAATATTTATGCTCAGGTCTTTTCTCCCGATAATAAAGTTCTTGCTCAAGCATCTTCTCTTTCCAAGGGAATAAAAGAAAAGATTAAAGGGCACAGCGGCAATATAGAAGCAGCTAAAATAGTCGGAATGGAAATTGCCGAATTATGTAAGCAAAAATCGATAATAGATGTTGCATTTGACAGGAACGGCTATATTTATCACGGAAGAGTCAAGGCTCTGGCCGATGCCGCAAGAGAAAACGGATTAAATTTTTAGATATTTGAACATTGGAGGGTAATTTGGAGAAGTTAAGCGTTGAAGATTTAAATATTAAGGATAAAGTTATCCATATTTCAAGAGTTGCCAAGGTTGTTAAAGGCGGAAGACGTTTCGGTTTTTCTGCATTAGTCGTAGCGGGAGATCCTGATGCAAATTTTGTAGGCATAGGTCTCGGAAAAGCCAAAGAAGTGCCGGAGGCAATCAGAAAAGGAACAGAGCAGGCAAAGAAAAATTTAATAAGGGTTAAAGTTCATAAAAATTCAATCCCTCATGAGCAGTACGGAAAGAGCGGAGCCGGATACGTATTTATGAAACCTGCTCCGGAAGGAACAGGAATAATCGCCGGCGGAGCTATGAGAGCAATTTTTGAACTTTCAGGAGTAAGAAACGTTTACGCTAAGTCTATCGGTTCATCGAATCCGCATAATGTGGCAAACGCGACGCTGAAATGCATTTCTTCCTTTTTTTATAAAGGGGAGCTCGCGAAAAGAAGAAAAAAATCATAAATAAATATTTATAGAATGAGGGTGAGGAAGACAATTAAATGGTTAATTTAAGCGAATTCGGGAAGCATAACAATAAAAATAAAAAAAGGCTTGGAAGGGGTTCAGGTTCCGGACACGGACAGACATCAGGCAAAGGAAATAAAGGACAGAATGCAAGAGCAGGAGGCGGAGTCAGACCGGGATTTGAAGGCGGACAGATGCCGTACAGCAGAAGAGTCCCTAAAAGGGGTTTCAATAATCCTCTCAGGGAAGAAATCGCTATAGTAAATTTTACCGCTATTGAAAATATAAAAAGCGATAATATAGATATAAATATTTTAAAAGAAAACGGAATACTAAAAAAAAGCGAAAACAAATTTAAATTATTAGGTTCGGGAGAAATTAGCCGCAAGCTCAATGTTGTCTGCGATAAAATTTCTAAAAATGCCAAAGAAAAAATAGAAAAAAACGGCGGAACCGTAAGGATAATATAAATAATGGCTCAAAGTTTTGAAAATTTAGGAAAAATACCTGAACTGCGCAACAGGATACTTTATACGCTTTTGATGTTCATAGTGTTCAGGATAGGCGTCCATATTACGACGCCGGGTGTCAATCCAGTAGCCTTATCACAGTTTTTTAACGCATCCAACAGCAATTTGTTCGGGCTTTTTAATATGTTTACCGGTGGAGCTTTAGCACGTTTTTCTATATTTTCTCTCGGTATTATGCCTTATATAAGTTCATCCATAATATTTCAGATGCTGCCGATGGTAGTCCCTTCCCTTGACAGGCTCCAAAAAGAGGGCGAAGCCGGAAGAAAGAAATTTATGCAATATACGAGATACGGGACAGTACTGCTTTCCTTATTTCAATCTATCGGTATAAGTTACGGAATCGAAGCAATGAGAAGTCCGGACGGGCTTCCGGTAGTTATGCATCCCGGACTGAGTTTTTTAATAATATCCGTCATTGCACTGACGGCAGGCACTGTATTTGTTATGTGGATCGGCGAAGAGATATCGGAGCACGGTATAGGTAACGGTATTTCATTGATAATATTTGCAGGAATAGTCGCCGCAATACCGGGCGCATTTATGAATACTATTAAAATGGTTCAGCTGGGTGAAATTAATATCATGCTGTTAATTTTAATACTTGCGTTAATGATTTTTGTAATCGGTTTTATTGTTTTTGTAGAGTCAGCACAGAGACGGATTCCGATACAGTATGCAAAAAAAATGGTAGGAAGAAAGCTGTATTCGGGGCAGACGAGCTATCTTCCCTTAAAAGTAAATACGCCGGGTGTAATACCACCCATTTTTGCAATGTCTATTCTTCTTTTTCCGGCGACGATAGCGAATTTTATTAAAATACCGGTTTTTGAAAGGGTATCGGAGTATTTAAATCCTAACGGTGTTCTTTATAATATAATTTTTGTTATTTTAATTTTTTTCTTTTGCTATTTTTATACGGCAATTACGTTTAAAGTCGATGATGTTGCCGACGACCTGCGCAAATACGGCGGGAACATTCCGGGAATTAAACCCGGGAAGTCAACGTCGTTATTTATAGATAAAATTTTAAACAGGGTAACTTTTATCGGAGCTATATATGTTTCATTAATTTGTCTCCTGCCTACGATTTTAATTAATAAATTCCATGTTCCTTTCTATTTTGGAGGAACCGGTCTTTTAATCGTCGTGGTCGTGGCGATGGATACGATAGTGCAGATTCAGTCGCATTTATTATATAGAAACTATGACAGTCTGTTAAAGAAAGCGTCAAAAAAATAATTTAACATAGTAAGTAAAGTAAGGAGTAAAAATGAAAAGCAAAATTTATATTTTAATAGGGCCTCCCGGCGCCGGTAAAGGAACTCAGGCAAAAAATATAGCTAATACAAAAGACTTTGTGCTGATTTCTACAGGTGACCTTTTGAGAGAAAACGTAGAGAAAAAGACAGAACTGGGTCAAATTGCAAAATCATATATGGATAAGGGCGAATTTGTTCCGATTGATTTAGTCGCCAAGATAATTAAAGCTAATATTCAGCAGAATCTGGGCAAAAACGGTTTTCTGTTTGACGGTTTTCCCAGAGATTTATCTCAAAACGTTTTATTGGACGGAATGCTCAAAGAGTTTGACCTTGAAGTAGATAAAGTTATTTATATAGACGTTAAAGATGAAGCTATACTTGAGAGGCTGACAAACAGAAGAGTCTGTCCGAAATGCAAAAAAGTGTACCATATGAAATTTAATAAACCTAAAAACGACGAGTTATGCGATGATTGCGGAGTTCCCTTGATAACGAGGGATGACGACAAGCCGGAAGTTATTAAAAATAGGCTGGCAACATATCATAAATCTACACATCCTTTAGTCGAGCATTTTGAAAAATTAGGCAAAGTAATAAGGATTAACGGCGAAAGAACTCCTAAAGAGGTAGAAAACGAAATAATTTCGCATATCTAATCCTTTGAAATGGTTAATCTTAAAAGCAAAATAGATATTGAAGGCATAAAAAAAGCGGGCAAAATAGTAAATAAAGTATTAAATGAGTTATCGGCTATGACTAAGCCGGGCATGAAAACAATAGAATACGATGCCGTGGCGGAAAAGGAGGCGTTATCTGCAGGCGCCGTACCGGCTTTTAAAGGATATAACGGGTTTCCATATTCCGTATGCGTATCGGTAAACGAAGAGGTTGTACACGGTTTTCCTTCGCAGAGAAAATTGAGGGAAGGAGATATAGTAAGTTTGGATTACGGTATTTATTATGACGGATATTATGCGGATGCCGCAGTTACGGTTCCCGTAGGGAATGTTTCAAGCTCGGCTTTAAATTTAATAGAAATTACAAAGGAAGCTTTGAATATAGGTATTTCGAAAGCTGTTTGCGGCAATAAAATCAACGACATTTCGTCTGCGATTGAAAATTTTGTTACGAAGAATAAATATTCCGTAGTAAAAGATTTTGTAGGTCACGGGGTTGGTTTTAAATTGCATGAGGACCCGCAAGTTCCTAATTATTATATTGAAGCAAACGACGTACAGATAAAAAATGGAATGGTGCTCGCAATAGAGCCTATGGTTAATGAATTTTCTTATAAAGTGAAGATTAAAGAAAACAGGTGGACGGTTGTTACTAAAGATAAAGGACTGTCCGCTCATTTTGAGCATACTGTTGCAATAACGAATGACGGTCTGGAGATTCTTACATAGTAAAATTTATGTCTAATAAAGAAGATTTAATAGAAGTCGAAGGAACGGTTGTTGAACCGCTTCCTAACGCAATGTTCAGAGTCGAGTTGGAAAACGGGTATAAAGTTCTTGCCCACATATCAGGAAAAATGCGCATGCATTACATTAAGATTTTGGCAGGCGATAAAGTAACAGTTCAGCTGTCGCCATACGATTTAACGAGAGGGCGCATTATTTTCAGAGGAAAATAAATTATAATAACAGGGATAAATAAAAAAGGAGACGGAAGTGAAAGTAAGATCGTCGGTTAAAAAAATTTGCGATAAATGCAAAGTTATAAAAAGAAAGGGTGTCGTGAGAATTATTTGCGAAAACCCTAAACATAAACAGCGACAGGGTTGAAAAGTTATAATAAAATTAGCATATACTAATATGTGGAGGATAAATAATGGCAAGAATCTCGGGAATAGATTTACCCAAGAATAAAAGGATAGAAATAGCTTTAACTTATATTTACGGTATCGGTCGCGCATTGTCGAACAGTATTCTGGAAAGAGTCGGCATTCCTAAAGATATAAAAGTGAAAGATTTAACCGACATTCAGGTAAATAATATAAGACAGCAGATAGACGGCGAATTCAAAGTCGAAGGCGATTTAAAAAGAGAAGTTCAGATGAATATAAAAAGGCTTATCGATATAGGCTGTTATAGAGGCTTGAGGCATAAGAAAGGATTGCCCGTCAGAGGACAGAGAACCAAAACAAATGCCAGGACAAGAAAGGGACCCAGAAAGTCCACTGTAGCGGCGGCGAAAGCTAAATAGGGACAAATAAAATTATATTAATTTAATAAAGATACTAAGAGGTATAAATGGCTAACGTAAAAAAGAATGCGCCTAAAAAAAAGAAGGATAAAAAAAATATTCAAAATGCGATTGCTCATATAAAATCGACATTCAACAATACTATAGTGAGCATTACCGATTTGAGCGGAAATGTTCTTGCGTGGGCAAGCTCCGGAACAAGCGGGTTCAAAGGGTCGAGAAAAAGCACTCCGTATGCCGGACAGGTTGCCGCAGAACAGGCAGCAAAAAAAGTATCGGATTACGGCGTCGCAAACGTGGAAGTTTATATAAAAGGTCCGGGCGGCGGCAGGGAATCCGCGCTAAGAGCGCTTCAGAGTTCCGGATTTAATATAACATTGATTAAAGACGTAACGCCGATACCCCATAACGGATGCAGACCGCCGAAAAGAAGAAGAGTCTGACTTTTATTTTTTAGATTATTATTATAAGCAGATAAATTTATATATTAAGTAACATTGAAATAACGAGGTGAAAAATTGGCTAAATACAACGGACCGGTTTGTAAGTTGTGCAGGAGGGAAGGAGGAAAACTCTTTTTAAAAGGCAACAGATGTTTTTCCGATAAGTGCGCTTACGACAAAAGAGAATATGCTCCGGGAGAGCATAAAGGCATCAGGAGAAAATTATCCGAATACGGGGAACAGTTAAGAGAAAAACAAAAGCTAAAAAGAACATACGGTCTAATGGAGAAGCAATTTAAAAAGACATATAAAACCGCGGAAAGGATGAAGGGAATCACCGGAGAGAATCTGCTTTCTTTGTTAGAAAGAAGATTGGATAATGCTGTTTATACTTTAGGTTTCGCCGTTTCCAGAAAATTAGCGAGGCTTTTAATAACTCACGGACATTTTTTAGTTAACGGTAAAAAAGTAAATATACCTTCTTATGTTTTGAAACCCGGCGATCAGATTACTATTTGCGAAAAAAGCAGAAAATGCGAAATTATAAAAAATTCGCTGGAATCAGCCGTAAGAAAAACAAGACCGGAATATTTCGATGCTAATATAGAGGCTTATCAGGGGACATTGAAAAGTATTCCCGAAAGAGACGAAATTATATCGACGGCAAATGAAAAGCTTATAGTAGAACTTTATTCTAAATAAGCGCCGAATAATAATTTTTTGGAGGCAATATGAAAAAAAATTGGCTTTCGCTAATCAAGCCAAAGAAAATAGAATTTGAAAAGGATACATATACCGATTATTACGGAAAGCTTATTGTAGAACCCTTAGAAAGGGGGTTTGGGACGACTATAGGTAACGCGCTTCGCAGGATACTTTTATCCTCTATCACGGGATATAAAATATCCGAAGTTAAAATTGAAGGAATATCGCATGAATTTTCTTCAATACCGGGCGTAACGGAAGACGTTACGGAGATTATATTAAATTTAAAAGATATAGACTTTAATATAACGTCAGACGAGCCTGAATACGTATATATAGATGTTGACAGAGAAGGAGACGTATATGCGTCGGATATTAAGACATCTCAAAGCGTAGAAGTCGTAAATAAAGAAAAAAAGATTTTAACTATTGCCAAAGGCGGCAGTTTCAAGGCTCAAATGCTTGTAACGGGCGGAAGAGGATATGTCCCAAGCGAGCTTAATACCAGAGAAGATGCGCCGATAGGAACAATATCTCTTGACGTTTCTTTTTCGCCGGTTAAAAAGGTTACAATGGACGTATCGTATGCAAGGGTAGGCGGAATTACCGATTACGACAAACTTATAATGGAAATATTTACAAACGGATACATAACTCCGGAAGATGCTCTTACTTCGGCATCTTTAATTTTGCAGGACCAGATTTCGGTTTTTGCAACATTTGAAGAAATGGACAAGTTATACGAAAAGAAAGTTCAGCCGGAAACTGAAAGATCTTCTGAGAACCGTGTAAACGAGAATTTACTTAAAAACGTTGACGAGCTTGAACTTTCCGTCAGGTCTGCAAACTGCCTTAAAAATGCAAACATAAAAACCATTTATGAGCTGGTTCAGAAAACCGAAGGAGAAATGCTTAAAACTAAAAATTTTGGCAGAAAATCCCTTAATGAAATAAAAGAAGTCTTATCTACTATGGGGTTAGGTTTCGGGATGAAACTAGATAAATAATTTTTAAATTATATATTCAGAGGTTAAAATGCGTCACGGAAAAATCAAAACAAGATTAAACAGAACATCGTCACATAGGGCTGCCCTTTTAAGAAATATGGCTTCTTCTCTAATTGAGTTCGAAAGAATCGAAACGACTTTGCCTAAAGCAAAAGCGTTAAGAGGATACATCGAAAAGCTCGTTACTCTCGGAAAATCGGATACCACGGCAAGACGCCGCCTTGCATTTTCAAGGCTTAGAAGCAAGAATGCAACATCAAAACTTTTTAAGGATTTAGGACCTAGATTTATAGACAGACCCGGGGGTTATGTTAGAATTATAAAAACAGGGTATAGAGCCGGAGATGCAAGCCCGTTAGGGTTGATAGAATTTGTTTCGAAAGAAGAAAAACAATCTTCTAATAAGTAAAAAG
>Ga0207433_10002682_pt1 | contig 35794 bp, 41 predicted proteins | sample YelNatPaOPGAMG01_FD_187559 | JGI IMG/M metagenome (GOLD analysis project Ga0207433, IMG submission 187559) | Hot spring thermophilic microbial communities from Obsidian Pool, Yellowstone National Park, USA - OP-RAMG-01 (SPAdes) (version 3) | ecosystem: Environmental > Aquatic > Thermal springs... | reverse complement strand
CAGGGCGATTCATAACTTAAGCCCCCGTAAAGATCACCCTTTCATCGCAGTCAACTGTGCCGCCTTGCCTGAAACGCTCCTTGAATCAGAGCTTTTTGGCTATTCCCGGGGTGCTTTCACCGGAGCACTGAAAAATAAGCCAGGCCGCTTCTTGTTAGCCAACAAGGGCACATTATTCCTCGATGAAATTGGCACCACATCCCCAGCATTCCAGGCTGATCTTCTAAGGGTTTTGGAGGAAGGAGAACTCATGCCCCTTGGGGAGACGAAAGCCCTTAAGGTCGATGTCAGGGTGGTGACTGCGACGAATATCGATCTCAAAAAACTGGTCCTTGAGGGGAGATTTCGAGAAGACCTCTATTATCGGCTAAACGTGGTTAAGATCAGCCTGCCCCCGCTTCGTGAAAGAAAAGAAGATATCCCTTTATTAATCGATCACTTCATTCAGAAGTTTAATCTACTAAAAGGTAGAACGATTCGGGGAGTTACTCCTGATGTGCTCTCTTATCTAATGGATTATCCATTCCCCGGGAATATCCGAGAACTTGAAAATGTCATCCAATATGCATTTATCCGCTGTAAGAGCGATTTCATTTCCATTGAACATCTACCTCCTGATCTTTTTGAAAATATAGATTCTCAAAAAGACATTTTTCCAGGGGCTGAATCCTCTCGATATCCCGAAGAGGCTGAGAGAATTCGATCACTGCTGAATCAATATGGAGGCAACCGCATAGAAACGGCAAAAGCGCTTGGTATCAGCCGTTCCACTTTATGGAGAAAAATCAAAAAATATCACTTAGATGTTTGAAACATGTCGCAAAACAGTTTCATCCTTTGAAACATAAATCTCTATTCCTCTTCCTTAAAGTTCCATTCCCAATACAATTTATCTTATTGATTTAATTAGAAATATTAAATTCGTGTTTAAAAAGTCATAATGGGCACTATTATTGCTTTTATTTTTAAATCAGGAGGCTAAAAAAGAAATGATAAAGATTGCAGTTCCCTTATTTAAAGATAGGGTATCTCCACACTTTGGTGCATCTCCAAAAATGCTATTGGTAACGATCGAAGGCGGTCTCATTCAGAGCGAGGCTACCTGGGATGTAGGTGGAGAGGGTCCAATGGAAATTGCACGTCATCTCGTAAGCCTGGGCATCCAATATGTCATATGTGGTGGAATTAATCGGGAATATAAAGAATGGCTTATTAAGAGGGGAATTAAAGTAATTGATAATCAGAGAGGGACGGCAAAGGAAGTGATCTCCAATTTATCAAGGGAAATGGAAAGAGGAAAATTCCAAGAGATTCTTGAATGCAAATAGATATCTCGGTGGTATTAATTTTCGAAGAGGAGAAAAATGATGAAAACATTTAAAACGGCTCTTTCCTGGTTTTTACTTCTGTTTGGGTTGTTCCTTGTAATCTATCCCAGAATAGCCCATCAACCTTTCTTCCCAGTATTTCATTATGAAAAACTTACCTTTTACAACCCTGTATTGATCCCATTTGTCTATGTGGGAAGCTATCTCTCAAGGGCATGGGGGGCACTTCTTTTTGCCTTTATGCTTGGTGGATTTATTGCTGGCTTTGTTCCTTCACAAAAGATGAGGAGTTTATTTTCGGGGAAAAACTTTAAATCCTATTTTTACGCAGCCCTTTTAGCCCCGGTATTTACGGTTTGCTCCTGCGCTATGATCCCAATTTTTGGGGGAATTCTTATGTCAGGCGCTGGTATAGGCCCGGCAATTAGCTTTTTACTCATGGCTCCTGCTTCAAATTTCTTGGCCATTATTTTTACTGGTGAAATTATTTCATGGAAGATAGCAATCGCAAGATATGTGTTTTCATTTCTGGGTGCCATGGTCATTGGATATTTGATTGATAAGACCACATGGGCGAGAAAAGAGGAAGAAAGATATAGTGGGATTACTGCAGCAAGAGCAGTAGAAACAGGTGAAGAAGACTTCCACAAAAAATCTGAAATTGCTATGGAGGAAGCATGGGGATTGGTAGTGAGAGTAGTTCCATACCTTTTTGTTGGCGTGGCGGCAGTGAGTTATATCGAAGCATATCTGCCTCAGGAAGTTGTGGTAAAATATCTTACGGGGGTGATTGGTGTGATATTAGGGGCTGCTATTGGAGTCCCATTTTACACCCCTACACTGGTTGAGGTCTTTCTGGTCAATGCCCTTGTGAAATTAGGAATGTCCCCGGGTTCGGCACTTGCATTTTTGATTGGTGCACCTATGGCATCGATCCCTTCCATGTTAGGCGTATCAAGAATAATAAACTGGAGATGTGTTCTTTACTATGCAGTCCTTGCAGTTATTGTTGGCATTATCGCGGGTCTCATTTACATGGAGACTATAAAAATCTATTAAAAAGGAGGAGAAAAAAATGATAAAGAAGATCGAAGTGTTTGGTGTAGGATGCCCCAAATGTAAAAAGACAGAGGAGAATGCCAAGAAGGCAGTCAAAGAACTGAAACTTGATGCTGAGGTAATTCACATCTATGATCAAGCGGAGATGATAAAAAGAGGGATAACAAGTAACCCTGCCCTGGCCATTGATGGCCAACTCAAGATTGAAAATAGAGTTCCAGAAGTGGAGGAGATAAAAAAGTTGCTCTCGCAATGAAAGAGATTACAACACGAGATCATAGGAAGGGAGGGGATAAAAATGTGGCAGGCATGGATTAATGCAATTATTGGGTTATGGTTTATTGCAGTTGCTTTCACATTTGTAAGGAGTGAAACATTTAATACAATAAATGGTCTTATTACTGGTCTTATTCTCCTGATCCTTGGAATCTGGGCAGCAGTGAAATACGGGGGCTGGAAGAATTGGATCATCGCTCTCATTGGTATATGGATGATTATCTCGGGTTTTTGGTTTCCTTCTAACTACGTCACAACCGTAGGCAATGACATCGTAGCAGGAGCGGTAATCATAATCCTGAGCCTTTGGGCCTGGGCAGGGGCTTCAAAAGTCCCACAGCCTAAGGAGGCTTAAGAGAGGGAATTTTAATTCTATCAAAGGAGGTGGGCATGCATGGAGAGATACGGATTTGAAACCTTAGTAAGTTATCTTACTTCCCATGCAGGGACGTTGATGCACCATATTCCAATGGTTCGGAATCTCTTCATGAGGAAGGCTCGTCAGGCTGCCTACGAATACCTCATCAAAGAAAATCCTGATCGCAGGCCAAGGGCTGTGCAGATGGAGAAGCTCCAGATTACGATCTCCCTTATGGAGACTGCCTTCAAAAGAATGGAGGAGGGGCTCTATTCCAAGAATGTCATCAATCGAGCAAGCAAAATTGTAATTGAAGAGTTGATGCTCGAACCGAAAGGTAAGACCCGAGAGGCAAAAGAGGCTTTTCGATCTCGATATGGAAGGAGGCCACCTGGTTTTCTCGTGATTGCTCCTACCATGAAGTGTAATCTTCGTTGCAAGGGCTGCTATGCCAGATCTTATGAGGGGTCAAGTGGCACCATTCCTTTTTCTATCTTAGATCGGATTCTGACCGAAAAGACCGAGCTCTGGGGTTCCCATTATATTGCATGGGTAGGTGGAGAACCGACAGTTTACAGAAGTGAGGGGAAGGATATCCTGGACTTTGCCGAAAGGCATCTCGATAACCTTTTTCTTATGTATACAAACGGTGTGCTCATTGATAGAGAGATGGCTAAAAGGATGGCAGAACTTGGAAACGTAGTGCCTCAGGTCTCTTTAGAAGGTTTTGAAAAGGAGACAGATGAGCGCCGAGGGAAGGGCGTATTTAAAAAGATCCTACGGGCTTTTGAAAATATGAGGGAGGCAGGTGTGCCCTTTGGGATCGCCATTACCCCCATGAGGCATAATTGTGATCTCCTTATGAGCGACGAATTCATCGACTTCTATTTCGAAAAAGAGAAGGCAACCCTTGCATGGGTCTTTCAATATATGCCGATTGGCCGAGACTACAGTCTGGATTTGATGATCACGCCTGAACAGAGGTTGAGGCTTCTCGATCGTGAAAGGGAGCTTCTCTGGAAGAAAAGATTATTCTATGTCGATTTCTGGAATAGTGGTCCTCTGGCTGATGGTTGTATCGCTGCGGGCAGGGAAGGGGGCTACTTCTATATCGATGGAAATGGATGGGTGATGCCATGTCCTTATTATCAGTTTTCTCCGGTCAATATTTTTGATGTATATAAAAATGGGGGAAACCTCAATACGATCTATGATCAGCCCTTCTTTGAGGCCATTCGAAAGTGGCAGGACCAATATGCCTATGCCCGGGTAGGTAGGGAGATGGGGAATCTCCTTAGACCCTGTCCAATCAGGGATCATCATAGGACCGCAATGGAAATCATTCGCCAGTATCAGCCCATGCCCGAGGATGAGGACACAGAGAAGTGGCTTCATGATGAGACGCTCCATCAGGGGTTGATAGAGTTTGATGAGCAACTCGCCAAATTGATGGACCCTTACTGGGAGGATATCTATTTAAGGAAGGAATTGGATGAGTTTGGATTGCGGGATTCATCTTATCTCAAAAGAGAGACCCAGGTTGAAGCTACACAATAGGGAGTTTAATCCCATTTTCTCTCCCTTTATAAAAGAGAGGGGATTAAGAGAATAAAGAAAGGTAATCATGAAAGTCCTTCTAATACAACCTAAGAATGATGCCATTGGATTTACTGATTTGATATTGGCTGAGCCTCTGGGGCTGGAGATGGTCGCAGGAGCTATTTATAGTCATAAAGAATATAAGAGGGGTGCCTGAGATTAAAAAAGAGTTGTTTATAAAAATAACTTTTTGCCTTTGCTGAGTAAATCTTATCACATAAAAGGGGGAGGCAGATGTATGAAAAAGATACTTTACAGCCTAATTGCTCCCACCTTGGTGATGGCGCTCTTTATAGGGCTGACACACGCAGGCCAAATAATTGACACAGAAGGAGTCGAGCAAGCTATAGTCCATGGCGCTATCCTTTGGGATGTCCGTGAAGGCCAGGCCTATGCGAAAGGGCATATCCCCGGAGCAGTAAATGTGGGCAAGAAGATATGTGCCGTTTTACGGACCATTGGAACCTATGATTACCTTCCTATGGAGCAAATCAATCAATGTTTAGCTAATTGGGGTATCGACCCCACTAAAGAAATTATAGTATATGGAGACAAAGCCAGTGTCTGCACATATTTTGTTCTTGTAACCCTTGAATTTGTTGGTGCTGAAAATGTGAAGGCCTACCATGGAGGGATCGACGATTGGGTATCTGCCGGCCGGCCGTTATCCTCAGATCCAGCCTTGCGGGTGCCGATGACGCTGCCTTTAGGTGTGCGCCCAAAGCCTGAGGTGCTTGTTTCTACCGAAGAGGTAATCCGGACTCTTAAACGAAATGATGTTCAGATTCTTGATGTCCGAACCCAGAAAGAATTTTTGGGTGAGGATATTCGTGCATTGCGCGGCGGCCATATACCTGGAGCTGTGAATATTCCTTACGAAATGAATTGGGTAGATCCACAGGCCTTGATGAAAATGGAGAAGGAAAAGATCAACGCTAAAGAAGGCTTCTCGTTCAAGCCTCTGGAGCAACTCAAGAGGCTATACATGAACCTTGATCCTCAGAAGGAAATCTTCGTATATTGCCATACCAGTCCCCGTGCCTGCGTGACGGCGACCGTGCTCAAAAATCTGGGCTTCCGCCGTGTCAGAGTTTACGATTCTTCCTGGTTCGGGTATGGAAATCGGTTCGATACACCGGTTGAACGGGAAAGCTTTTTTGACGTGTTCGCACTCACCCGAAAACTGAAGGAAATGGAGCAACGCATCAACGCTTTAGAGATGCAGATGGGGAGTATCAAGGTGAAGAAGTAGCCTGAGCCCCAACGAAATCATACATTGCCATCTAATGGCTTTTAGTGATTGAATGTTCGGCGGTTGGTTTGTTTTGATTAAATGGGAAAAAAGGTTGGTGCCGGCTTAGGCAAAGCAAAGATAGCAGGTTTTGAATGCATTTTTTCTTATACGGCGAAAGTCAGCTACAAAATGACCCTTTTAAACAATTAGCCAAGGAGATGATCCATGAAAATGCCAAAGATTGGATTGCTGACGTGCAATAGCGGTAGTTCAAATTCCGGGACTTTAACAGGAATTGCCGCTATGGAAGTCCTAAAAGAATTAAGTGGCGAATTAGTAGGGATATGTTCCCTGCCTGCCTTAGCAAATGAAATCCCGAGACAGGTGCTTACCGTAAAAGATCTCAAGCATCTTATCATCGTGGACGGATGTCGAAACTCCTGTGCGATGAAAGTAGCCAAAAAATTGTCCTTATCCCATGACGTCTATTTGAATCTCGAAAATGACTTGAAAATAAATAAATTGGGCCCCTTCAGCACTCTTCAATATTCTAATGAGGATTTGAATAAGGTAAAAGAGGCGATCAAGGCAAAAATAAGCCAACTTTTACAGGAATGAGAAGGGATGAAATTTCATTTTTGGGAAGAGCTTATTGGAAAGAAGGTGAAAATAAAAGATATTTGCTTGAAAACGACTGAGGAATACAAGGTCATAGGTATTGAGGATCAAAATGTAATCCTTGAAGGACTTGACGGATCAAAATATATTAAAAATAAGAAGGATTGCTTTTTTTTGGATATTGAAGAAGATGAAAAATATCCTTGTTGAGAAACGAATGGGAGCAACTTTGAAGAAAGGTATAATTCGTAAAGGGTTTCAATCATGACAAAAACATGTTTTGATGAAATTACAAAAGAAAATATTCTTGTCAGACGTTGTGAAAATCTTCTCGCAATTGCCCGTTTAGTGAGCTGGTGCACTGATAGGGATTACCTCGTCAAGACTTGCCTCGATCACATCAGCCAGAGATTAGGAATGCGGGCTCGATGTGTGCTCAAAGAAGGGGAAGAATTGAAGCTTCATTGCTGGGTTGGTAGATATGAATGCCCGATAGAGACAATTTCTATCTGTAAAGAGAGTATCGTGTGGAGAGTGGTGAAAGATGGCACCCCTGTTAATCTTACTGAAACCCATCAGTGCGAAGGTTATAGTCACACTCTAAAAGAAAGGGTAAAGATCAAAGCTATTGTCCCGCTCTGGTATGTTGATCAGGTGACTCAGGAAGAGAAGAGAGTTGGCGCTTTAATTGTCGATTCAGGTAAAAAGGGAATGCCTGTTTCCGACGAAGATTTTGAGTATTTGAAGGTGGTGGGAGAGTTGATTGGTTCAGCCATCGGTAAAGCTGAATTAACCGAGCAATTAATTGAATCCTACAAAAGGAAGGAGGTCATGGTTCGTGAAACTGCCCATGCCTTTCGAAACCGGATTGCTGCTATTGGGGGCTTTTCTCGCCGCATCGCCGAGCTTGCAAGGGATAAGGAACTGGCCAATGAGGCCAGAATGATCTATCATGAGGTGCAATTGCTGGAGTCTCATCTGGAACAGTTTGAAAAATATCTATGAATTTTTTAAAAAAGAAACTTCGTGACTGATCTTTATTTTTAGTGATATAATTACGTAGGTAATTAAAATATAAACAAAGGAAAGGGTTAGAAATGAGAGCAGGCCAAATTTATCTCATTATCGCCATTGTATTGTTTGGGATTTCATTCTTCAAAGATAAGCAGAGGTCAAAGGAAGCCCTTAAGGCCACTTTCAAGATTTTCTATGTCGTTTTGCCGGTGTTGATCTTTGTTTTTGTTCTGATGGGTATCATCGAGGCCTATGTCTCAAGAGAAACGATTGTTTCCATCTTGGGCCAGAAAAGCGGTATCCTCGGAATCCTCTATGCAGAAATCGTTGGATGTATTGCTCTGTTTATGCCGCCTGCTGTCTTCCCTTTTGGAGGCTATCTTCTCAAGAATGGGGCAAGCTACAGCTCGATTGCAGGATTTGTTTTTACGGCCATCCTGATCGGAATCACCACCCTGCCTCTTGAATTTAAGCTTTTGGGGAAAAGGTTTACTGTCTACCGAAACATTTTTACTTTTCTTCTTGCCTTCTTCATAGCGCTTCTCATGGAGGTTATTCTGAGATGAAAAAATTGCTAAAGAACGATGCGTTTCAGTTTCTTTCTCTTAGTGTGATTATCACGTTGTTCATATATGGATTAAATGCTGAAAAAGGGACAATTATCGCAGGAACAGTCTACAATACTTTTATCGAGGTTCTTGATATCGTCGTCGCCGTTTCCATCTTCATCGGTCTCTTCCAGGTCTGGGTGAAGCCCCCGACGATTGTGAAATGGCTGGGAAAGGGATCGGGGCTAAAAGGGTTTATCCTCGTTTGCACCTTTCCTATTCTTATGGGAGGCTCACTGTTTACGGTTTTTCCGCTTTTGAAAACCCTCAGGGAGAAAGGTGCCCGCCAGGGGGCAATTGCCTCATTCATTACGGCTTGGGGAGGGAAAGCCCCTCTTCTCCCACTCGAAACAAAATTTCTTGGATGGCCCTTTGCTTTGGTTCGACTGGGCTTCGTGATTATTTTTGCATTTACCATGGGGATATTGATGGATTGGGTCGGTGAGAGACCGACGAAACTTATGTGAGTGAAATATGGAAAAAGAGATTGCAAAGCGTTTTTTAAAAGGAATCCCTGCTTCTCCGGGAATTGTCATTGGAAAGGCATGTGTCTTTCAAGATATTCTCTATCTCGTTGAAAGACGAAATCTTGAAGAAGGACATGCTGAACAGGAAATCGCCCGCCTCAAGCAAGCCATCCGAGGGGTGATTGATGAACTGATTAAGGACAATCTTCGCGTTTCTCAGGAAATTGGAAAGAGGGAGGCAGGAATCTTTCTGGCTCACGTAGCTATACTTGAAGACCCTTACTTTATCTCGCAGATCTTCCAGGATATTCGTGAGAACGGTATCAATGCAGAGGCTTCGGTCTTAAGGCAGATTGATGAGTTCAAAAAGATTTTCGAGAAGATGGATGATCCCTATATTAAGTCGAGAGCTCAGGATCTCAGTGATATCGGGAGAAGGGTAATCCAAAAACTGATGCCACAGCACTCAAATGGTTGTGATCTGACTGAACCTGTAATCATCGTTGCATCCGAATTAACCCCTTCTGATACGGTAAGGCTTGATCGAGAAAAAGTCCTTGCCTTTGCCACAGAGTCAGGAGGCAAAGACTCCCATGCTGCCATTTTAGCTCGTTCTTTTGGAATCCCGGCAGTAGTTGGTCTCGAAGGACTGATTACAAAAGTTAAAAAGGGAGATCTCCTCATCGTGGATGGCGATATGGGATTGCTGATGATCAATCCACCCGAAGAGGTAATTCAAAATTACCACGATCTTCAGAAGAAACGAGAAATCTACCGTTCAGAACTTAAAAAGATTATTCCTTTGCCTTCAAAGACATTGGATGGCCATGAAATTCGTCTCTGGGCTAATATCGGGAGTCTCGCTGATTTGGAATATGCCTTATATTTTGGGACTCATGGGATTGGATTATTCCGCACAGAGCTACCTTTTCTTGTCTGGAGACGATTTCTCTCTGAAGATGAGCAATTCTCTCTTTATCAAAAGGTGGTTTTAATGGGAAGTGGCAAGGAGGTAACCATCCGAACCCTCGATTTTGGAGGGGATAAGTTTTTTGAGGATGGAAAAAGTCAAAGGGAAAAGAATCCCTTTCTGGGTTATCGGTCAATTCGCGTCTTTTTAAAAGAAAAAGATCTTTTTAAACAACAACTAAGAGCGATCCTCAGGGCAAGTGCCTATGGTCAGGTGAAGATCCTTTTTCCTATGATTTCGAGCATCGAGGAAGTCCGACAGGTTCGAGAGCTATTTGAGATAACCAAAATTGAGCTTCGAAAAGAAGGAATCTCGTTTAACGAAAAAATCCCTTTTGGAATTATGATAGAAGTTCCTTCAGTGGCAATTATCGTGGATCAGCTTATTAATGAAGTGGATTTTCTGAGTATCGGAACAAACGATTTAATCCAGTATACTCTGGCTGTAGATCGTGATAACGAGCTTGTAAATTCCCTTTATCAACCCCTCAATCCCGCAGTGCTTCGACTCATTCAGACTATTACTGAAGTAGCTAAGAAAACTAATAAACCGCTAACACTTTGCGGAGAAATGGCAGGGGACCCGAAATATATTCCACTTCTCGTTGGATTAGGTCTTACTGATTTAAGCATGAATCCGTATTCACTTTTAGAAGCAAAAAAATAGTTCGTTCTATTGAATATGAACGATGGAAATGGATTGTCACAAAGATATTGCATACCATTTCACTTGACGAAATTCATCGTATTATCTTAGAAGAATACAAAAGAGGGGATTTGTTAACCGAAACTTAATAAGATAAAGAAAATAACCAGGTATAAAAAATCATGCTATTTAGATGTATATCTTTATTAACATTTAAAATGAGAGCACCTCCTTAAAATTGGATTTATTTGGCTTCATTTTGATAATCAAATAATCAAAGGGGGGAAAGATATGAATAGAATACGGAGAGATGTATTAAAAATGTTTGCAGTTGCTACAGGGGGAGCTGTTCTCAGTCCATCATTTGCAAAAAATATCTATGCCACAAAAGAGCAAGAGAAAATACCTGAGGCTCCATGGCCCTACAAGAAATTGGACCCCATCGCTGTCGCTGAACGGGCTTACCCAGGTTACTACAAAGGGGGCTGTGCTTACGGTGCCTTTGAGGGAATCATTGGGGAACTGAAGAAAGAAGTAGGTTACCCTTTTATTTTAATTCCAACCGAAATGTTTATTTTCGGAGAGGGAGGTGTGGCCGGGACATCAACTCTTTGTGGCGCATTAAATGGTGCTGCAGCAGCTATGTTTCTTGTCACTGGAGCTTTTGAAGAGAAGAAAAGAGCAGAGGCCTTTGAAATGATTCGTGAGCTCTTCAATTGGTATGAACAAGAGGCTCTTCCAAATTATAGGCCAAAAAATCCAAAATTCGAGATTAAGCCGTCCGTTTCCAAATCACCTCTCTGTCATGTTTCAGTATCGAGATGGTGTAAACTCACAGGTTTCAAATCATTTTCAAAAGAGAGATCTGAAAGATGCGGATGGCTAACTGCCTCTACAGCAAAATATGCAGTAGAGTTGCTTAATAAAAAAGCTGATTTGGCATTTAAAGCTGTTCATCCCATCTCTGCCGAGGTTCAGTCGTGCCGAAAATGCCATGATAAGGGAGGAGAAGTTGAGAATAGCAGAACAACGATGGATTGCAGTGGATGCCATTTCACAGGAAAAACCAAACATCCATAAAGTACTGATTCAGAGAGGGGATGAGAAACACGGATCCCCTCTCATTTTTAATTAAAAGAAAGTGTATTAGAAAAACCAAACAATCTAAGTTAAAATTTAATGGGTTAACAAGGCATAAAGAAAAAAATGATAAAAACATATAAGCATGATCACAGAACTAAGCGTATTGGATTAGCAATCCTGATAAATATTGTTATCACAGCGGCTGAAGCGATTGGTGGCATTCTATCAGGCAGTCTTGCCCTTCTTTCAGATGCTGGACATAACCTTTCAGATGTAATCTCTTTAGGATTAAGTTTTTTAGGTGAAAAGATTTCTGAAAAGAAACCCACTCCAAAACATACATTTGGTTTTAAGAGGACAGAAATCTTTACTGCACTCATTAACTCTCTTTCATTGATTGGGATTGCCTTTTTTATCGTAATTGAAGCATTAAAGAGGATATCTTCGCCTCCTCAGTTGTCTTTAGGGATAATGTTAGGAGTAGCGGTTATTGGTCTTTTTGGAAATCTTTTTTCGATGTTCATACTTGGAAAGAAAGAAAACAATCTAAATATTAAGGCAGCCTACCTTCATCTTTTTTATGATGCAATTAGCTCTATTGCAGTGATTGTATCAGGCATCATCATCTATTTAATGGGCTGGATCACCGTTGATTTAATAGTTAGCCTTTTAATTGCTGGAATGGTGCTTTGGAGTGGTCTTGGGATAATAAAAAGAACCGTTCATATTTTTATGCAGGGAGTACCAGAAAATATCGAATTTGACAAGATCCTCCAGGATATTTTGGGAGTTTCAGGGGTAAAGAGTGTTCATGATCTTCACATATGGTCTATTAACTCAGATGAGGCCTTTCTTTCCTGTCATATTTGTATGGATGAGAGCGAGGGAGAAAGGGATACAGACAGGATTATACAAAATATCAATGAAGTTCTGCTTAAGAACCACAATATTCATCATACAGTCATTCAGGCAGAAAACCAAAATCTCTGCGGAACTGATATTTTATGCAATAAATAATACTCATTTATTTTTTGAATCCTAATCTTCTATTTTTTTGGAAGAATGATTAAAGAAGGGAGAAGAGGATGTTTCAAAAAATAAAAATTTATGGAACCATTAATTGACCTTATACTCGAAAGGCTCGTGAAGCCTATGGGGAAAAAGCTGTTTTTCTTGATGTGGAATCAGATCCTGAAAAACTTGTTGAGATGTTAAAACTTTCCAATGGTCGTAAACAAATACCAGTCATTGTCGAAGGAGAGAAAATAACGGTTGGATTTGGAGGTGCTTGAGGAGTTTAAATATCTGGTAGTTTACCAGTGATTCAGTTAAATCAAGTGGTTTCTATTTTTGACTTATATAAATTCCTTGAGGAGGGAATCTAAGGAAGGTTTGAAATCATAATGAATAAACAATATGGGCATTTAATTTAAAATCTTCACTTAAGGAGATGGGATCAATGAAAGTTACTCAAAAAGTAAAGAAAGTAGCATGGGCAAAGGTAGTTGACCTTGTTCTTCAAATTGTTGATATGGGACCAGCAAGGCGATTTTTAATCAAAAAAGCTGAAGAAAAACTTTGGCAAGGAATTGTCGAAGAGTCTATAGAAGGCCTTAGACCCGCCCAAGAGCTCAAATATGCATTTGTTCGAAACCTTCTTCATACTACAGACAACCATCTTAGACGTGGGATAATGAGTAAAGATGTCTTTCATAAAATGGTTAAGGTTTTTGTTAGAAATGTATTTATAGAAGATATCTCTGAAAGAGAAATTCGAAAAGAAGATAAAAAAGATGCTGTTTATCCTTCTTATCTTGTTTTAAGTCCAACCCAACTTTGCAATCTTAGGTGTCCTGGTTGTTACGCCAGCAGTGGAAGCCACGCCCGTGCCTCTCTTCCATGGTATGTTGTTGATAGAATCATAACTGAGAAAAAGAAATTTTGGCATTCCCGTTTCACTGTGATTTCAGGTGGGGAACCTTTTCTGTGGCAGGATGAAGGGAAAGGAATCATTGACCTTGCGAGGGTACATGATGACAATTTTTTCATGGTTTACACTAATGGCACCCTTATCAATAAAGAAGTTGCCAAGAGATTAGCCGAGGTTGGGAATCTTACTCCTTGTATTTCAGTGGAGGGCTTTGAACAAAAGACAGATGAGAGAAGAGGAAAAGGGGTCTTTAAAAAGATTATGGAAGCATTTGAACATCTCAGAAGTGCTGGAGTTCCTTTTGGTATATCTGTTGAGGCTACTAAGGATAATTGGGATGAAGTGACGAGTAAAGAATTTCTTCAATTCTATTTTGATGAACAAGGTGTCTTCTATGGATGGCTATTCCAATATATGCCGATTGGGAGAGGTTATTCATTAGAGAAAATGGTTACACCTGAACAACGGCTTGAAATGTTTAAGCGAAATGTTTGGGCAATTAAAGAAGGTGGATATAACTATATCGATTTTTGGAACCAAGGGGTTATGACTGATGGATGTTTGGCTGGAGGAAGGAATGGAGGCTATCTTTATATAGATTGGAATGGGAATGTTATGCCTTGTGTTTTTATCCCTTACTATGTGGATAATATTTGTGAAGTTTATAAAAGAGGAGGAACCCTCAATGATATTCTTTATTCAACTTTTTTCAAAGAGATAAGGAAATGGCAGTCTCAATATGCGTATGGTAAGCCTCCACAGAATCAAGAAAACCTCATTCTTCCCTGTCCAATTAGAGATCATCATGAAACTATATATGAAATTCTTAAAAACCACTCGGCCATCAAACCCTCTGATGAAAATGCAAGAGAAGCCAAAGATGATAAAACCTATCATGAAGGCCTTATTGAGTATGATCAATTCCTTAAACAGGTCATCGACCCAGTGTGGGAATCAGAATATAAAAGCTGGATATCCAAAGATCAAAGATAATTCCTACCCATATCTGTTATAAAAATGTTCAAAGAGCCTCATATCGAACACTCTGATGGATGTGATTCAATCATTTTCTGGAATTAATCTTCAATGATTTTTGAATTAAGGTTTCAAAGATTCATTTGAAATGAAATAAAAGAATCAGCCATTTTTAGTTTAATTTTGTAGGATAAGCCTCTGTGGTTCACAGCAATTCAGTAAAGGAAAATCCTTTATCCTCCAGATTATCTCTATAAGGGTCAAACCCAGAGATGAGGAGGAAAGCTTTTTCTAAATAACAAACACTTTTTAATTGACAAATTAAATTTAATTATTTATATATTTGCATATACGGATTTAATGATAAAGGAGTGAATAATATGGAACAATTAACTCAATTCTTTAAAGCCCTTTCAGATGAAACGAGGCTTAGGATTGTCATGCTCCTCACATATGGTGAGCTTTGTGTTTGTGATTTGATGGAGATTTTAGGAGAATCCCAATCAAAGATCTCAAGGCATCTTGCCTATTTAAAGCATTCAGGAATCACAGAAAGCCGGAGGGTTGGAGTCTGGATGCACTATCGTCTAAAGGATTCACAGAATGGTATCTTTAAAGACCAAATGGATTTTCTCAGAGAAAAGCTTTCATATATACCACAATTTCGAGCAGACAAGGATAGACTTTTAGAATTGAAAAAGCAGGGGGGGTGCAAGGCTATAATGAAATTGAGGTCAACTCGGTTATTAAAGAATCCTAAGGCAAAAATCAATTCATCTCTGAGGAAGAGGATATCTTTTAAATAAGGAGGAGATAGAATATGGCTGAAGAAAAAATAATTAAGAAACTCTCTTTTCTGGATAGATTTCTGACCTTGTGGATATTTCTTGCAATGTTTATAGGTGTTGGTTGGGGATACGTCTTTCCAGGAATTGTTCGCTTCTGGGATCGATTTCAGGTAGATACAACAAATATACCTATTGCAATTGGGCTTATTCTAATGATGTACCCTCCATTGGCTAAAGTAAGATATGAGGAGATGGGAGAGGTTTTCAGAAACTATAAGGTTCTTGGGCTCTCTTTGATTCAGAACTGGATTGTAGGCCCAATCCTTATGTTTATTTTAGCTATTGTTTTTCTTCGTGGATATCCTGAATATATGGTTGGTTTAATTATGATTGGCTTGGCACGCTGCATTGCCATGGTCATTGTTTGGAATGATCTGGCTAAAGGAGACACTGAGTATTGTGCAGGACTGGTGGCGTTCAATTCGGTCTTTCAGGTGATTTTTTACTCCATCTATGCTTATATTTTCGTGACACTCCTTCCACCCTTTCTTGGGCTCAAAGGTGTTGTAGTTAATGTAACAATCGGCCAGATTGCAGAAAGTGTGTTTATTTATCTGGGCATTCCATTCATCGCTGGGATTCTCTCGCGGTTCATTGGTCTTAAGACGAAAGGAAAACAATGGTACGAGCAGAAATTTGTCCCCAAAATTAGTCCGATAACTTTAATTGCCCTCCTTTTTACTATTCTTGTAATGTTCTCCTTAAAAGGTGAATTCATTGTAAAGATCCCATTGGATGTTGTAAGGGTGGCAATACCACTTCTTGTCTATTTTGTAGTCATGTTTTTAGTTTCTTTTTATATGAGTGCAAAGGTAGGGGCCAGTTACCCACAGAGTGCAACGCTTTCATTTACCGCTGCTTCCAACAATTTTGAACTCGCTATTGCGGTGGCCGTGGCAGTATTTGGCATAAACTCTGGTCAGGCTTTTGCAGCGGTTATTGGGCCTCTTGTTGAAGTTCCAGTGCTTATCAGTTTGGTTAATGTGGCTTTGAAGTTCCGTCAAAAGTATTTCATACCAAAAGAGGAAGAAGTTATCTCATTAGGGCTAAAACCAGCCATAGTAACTGAAGATCCAAAGAATAATAATTCAAGGAGAAAAAGATAAATAAAGGAATCTGAATAAGGAGGATTTAAATGGAAAAAAGGAATGTTAAAGAAATCGTAAAAGAGGGATATGCTAAAATTGCAGTAAAAGGAGGGTCTTGTTGTGGACCTGCGAGCTCCTGTTGTGGAAGTGTTGATCTCGCTGAGGATATTAGTAAAAAGATCGGCTATTCGGATGAAGAACTTAAGATTGTTCCAGAAGGTTCGAATCTTGGCCTTGGTTGTGGTAACCCCGTAGCACTTGCTTCTCTAAGAGAAGGAGAGATTGTTCTTGATCTCGGCTCAGGTGCAGGATTTGATTGTTTTCTTGCTTCCAGTAAGGTGGGTGAGAAAGGAAAAGTAATTGGAGTAGATATGACTCCTGAGATGATTAAGAAAGCACGAGAAAATGCCCGAAAGGATGGATACAAAAATGTTGAGTTCAGGCTTGGCGAAATTGAGAATCTTCCTGTTTCGGATAATTCGGTTGATGTAGTAATTTCAAACTGTGTTATCAATCTCTCCCCTGATAAAGATAAGACCTTCCAGGAAGCCTTTAGAGTTTTAAAGCCTGGTGGAAGAATTATGATTTCAGATATTGTTTTGCTAAAAGAACTTCCAAAATCTATAAAAGAAAGCATTGATGCTTACATTGGTTGTATTTCGGGTGCAATTCTAAAAGATGAATATCTCGAAAAAATAAAAAAGGCAGGCTTTGAAGAGGTTGAGGTGATTGATGAAACACTTTTCCCAGTTGAACTTATGGCAAATGACCCTACTGTCAATAAAATCATAGAAAAATTAGGAGTGTTGGCTGATGAAGTAAAGGAAGTTTCAAATGCTATAATTAGCATTAAAGTTAGGGGAATTAAACCAGATGGAAAATGCTGAAATACCTAAAATGGGCCGGAGGCCCAATAACATCTTAAACAACGATGGGGGAATCATATGTCAGAGTTTAAAATTTCCCAAGTTGGAGTAGAAGGTTGAGTGACCTGAGAGCCTGAAACGCCAACAGTTAGTCGGCGAATATTAAAATTTCCTGATGGGACTCAAGTCCGTTTCAATGGGTTAGAAGAAATCATGGCAGAGTTATATGCTGAAGGGAGGCAAACGAATAAGGAAACGGGAGAAGAAATCCTCTTGAGGCTTGAAAAGATGAACAATTATATACCTTCCTCTGCCCGTAGGGAGTATCTAAGTGTTGTCCTTAAGGAATATAGAGAGTATGTGGCCAATCGAAAAAACAAACATATTATACGAGGAGGTAGCAGAAATGAAGCAGGGGAAAAAGATAGATGATTTTTTAAGTAATTTTAGTAAATTATCTAAGGACGAACAAAAAGAAGTGATGAAGAAATTGATTCCTGAATTTTGTCAGCTCGCCATGCAAGATAAATCTTTCATGCAGGAAATGATGCCTCAATGTATGGAGATGATGAAAGGGATGGATTTCCCGATGAAAGATATGATGTTTAAAATGATGGGTAAAGTATAAATTTAAAAATAATATGTGAAAGATAGCAATAGTGTCTGTGGCCTGGAGACTTTTAGACTATAGTTTTCAAGACCCTTTTATGAATCTCGCCTTTGAAGAAACCCTTCTAAGGGGAAGGGTTGAAGGTGAAAGTCCGGATACTTTGAGATTATGGCAACATCCACCTGTTGTAAGTGTTGGATGTTATCAAAATCCAAAAGAAGAGGTTGATTTAGAGAAATGTAAACAATATGGAATCAAAATAATCAAAAGACTTTCCCCTGGAGGGTCTCTTTATATTGATGAAGGTAGCCTTCAGTATAGTCTCGCTCTTGATCGCAATTCTATTTCTCTTCCTGAAAAAATTGAAGATTCATATAGTATTTTTTCAAATGGGGTTATAGAGACTCTATCTTTTTTTGGAATACATGCAGAGTTTAAACCAATCAATGATATTGTTGTCAATAGAAGGAAGATATCAGGAGCTTCTCAAAGCAGGATGTATAATGGGATTCTTCATCATGGAACAATATCAATAAATACACGACTCGATATCCTCGAACAGGTTTTAAAACCCTCAGAGATAAAATTGAGAGCACAAGGATTTCAAAAACTAAGGGATAGGGTTACAACATTGAATCAAGAAATTGGAAAAATTATTCCCATTAATATCTTTAAGGAAGAACTCATTAAAAGCTTTTAAAAAACATTAAATACTAATTTTGAAAAAGGTTCTCCAACAACTTGGGAAATGAAAATGGCTGAAAGACTTTATAACGAAAAATATAAGAGGCTCGAATGGATTTATTCTGAAACAGAAAAGAATTTTGATATTCTATCTAATTACAGAATTGCTAAAGGTGTGATTAAAATATCCTTGTCGATAGATGATGATAGAATTAAAGACTTGAATATATCAGGAGATTTTATCATTCATCCTGAGCAGGCCATAAGCAAACTTGAGGAAAATTTAAAGGGAGAGTTTCTTATTGAAGAAAACCTTATAAAAAGGATAAAAGAAACCTTTTCAACCTATGGAATACAAGCCTTAGGAGCTAATGAAGAAGACTTTGCAAAAGCGATTATGTTAGCTTATCTTGGATCGAATTTTAAGTAATGAACCCAGAATATCAGGATACTTATCAGGATTGTAAATAGCCTCTCTCAAATCATCCTCTTGAGGAATCTCCAATGCGAATTTCACCTCGCCATTAATAATCACAGCGGGTATAATGTGAGCCTTGGAAAGTGTAACAATTACTGGCGGCATTAACTCTGAAGGATGTTGTTCAACCCCTGCCCCTCTTCTCCAGACAATGACTTTTACCTCATCCATGATTTTGTTAGTAACCCTTTTTACCATTTCTATAAGTTGACGACACTTTGATGTTGGCGGATTTGCAACATAGAGGGCAACCAGAGTTTCTCCCATTAAAGCTAAAAAAGGAGCTTTACCTTCTTTATGCCACTTTTCAGTATTATATTTTTTATTATAAAGTTTTTCAGCTAATCTTTGTTCTGTTTCGATAGGCCCCTCTTTTTTAAAAGACATGTTTAATTTTTTTTCAAATTCATTTCCTATTCTAACAAGAATCTCTTGGGGCTTAATAGTTTTTCCAATTTCCTTGCTAACTGAAGTAACTTCTCTTTTTAATACTTTATTCAATTTCTCTAAATTTGTATTAATATAGATTGTCCCTTGAAGAAGGAGGATATCTTTTATCCAAGCAGGTTGAATCGAGGCTATCTCTCGTCCCTCAATTGTAAAAATCCCATAAGGTTCTTCTTTAACCTTAAGACCTACTCCTCTAATCCCTTCAGCAAAAAAATTTAATAGGAATTTATATTCTGAGAGTAAGGGCTGATACTCTCCTTCAAGAAATGGAATCAAAAACTTAGAATTCATGGCTATTGAAAAATTTATATTCCCAGCATCACAAAATTGATTATTCCCTGCTACGCCACAAGTTCTCAAAAGCTCTATCTCCCCAACTTTTCCTGGTTCACTTGATATCTCGTGTTTCGAACCTGAGTAAAACAGAATAATGGGATTTGATGTTTTCCAGAAATAAATGGTATTTGGTGAAAGGCCTGCTCTATTACATCTGAAGATAGCTTCACTAACAGCAAGGCTCATTTTAGGATCCGAAGTTTCATATTGGAGAAGTCTCCAATTATTTTCATTATTCACCATAATTAGGACACCTCCTCTTTAAGCATTCGATATTGAATTTACTAAAAATACAGGGTCTTGGATCTTTAGAAATAAAAATAGGGATGCCAAGTTTATGGTTAAAAAATTCCACTGCTAACTTTATGGCAATAAATGTAGATGCCTTACAACATCGAGGACCACCAAGGCGAGCAATTTCGCCAAGAATTTTAGAAGAAATCTCCAAAGCAAGTGATCGCTCTCTATCTGATAAATAATTAGCACCTGTTATAATACTTGTTACTGCTCCCACAGCAATCGCACAACCACATACACCCCATGACCCACAGATCCCCTGAGAAGCCCTTTTTAATCTATTCGCAACTCTCTCAAACTCACGTTTGCCAATGGATAGGTTACCGATATTTTTTAACGCTGTCAAAATTGAATAAGCTGTTATAAGATGATTTTCTGGACCATGCATCAATATCGCAGGATGTTTCATTAATAGAATTGCAATTTGCAAAGGATCTTTCTCTTGACTTGCCTCACAGGTTTTTCTGATAATTTCTTCACCCGAGGCCACTCTACATTCCTCACAGATATAATGTCCATCCACACAAACATAATCTCCCTTTTCACTTTTACCACAGTATGAGCATATCGATTCAACGGATGTCACTAATAGAGGTTTTCCACATATAATACAGAAATATTCTTCTTCAAATCCATCGATTGTTATGGATTCGCTTAAAACTTCAGTCTTTTTGAAATCGTTTTGATTATCATTACCCATCTTATCTCTCTTAATGGAAGGGAATGATTTTTTATCAATTATAACAAATTTATTTCGGGTTAAATATAAAGAGAAATTAATTTATAGATTGCCCCTATTGTTCCCCCTCCTATGATGAGCCAGATGAAGTTAATCCTATATCGAAATATAATTAAAATACTAACTAACGAAAGTATAGCTGTAAAGATATCTATTAAAGCAGTTTTGCCAAGTTGTACTGTTACACCAGCCATTAAACCAAGGGATGAGGCATTTACTCCATCAAGAAATACTCCTGCCCAAGATGATTTTCTGACAAAAGGAAGGATTCTGCTTAATAGTCCAACAAATATAAAAGACGGGAGAAATATTCCAAGTGTTGCAATTAAAGCTGATGACCAACCTCCAACAAGGTATCCAATAAATGTGGCGCTTGAAAATACAGGGCCTGGAGTAATCTGTCCGGCTACAATAGAATCAAGAATCTGTTGATTTGTTAGCCATCCTAACCTTATTACGAATTCTGACCTAAGGAAAGCCAAAAGAACATAACCACTACCAAACAGCACTGAACCAATTTTAAGAAAGCTCAAAAAGAGCATCTGCTGGCTAAATGGGACAATAGGTGTTTTTATAAATGAGAAGGGTGAGATGATTGAAATTGGAATCAAAGTAAATAATCCTCCCATCAATAATCTCTTTCCGCTATAAATAATTAATACTACGATCGCTCCACCAAATAGCAGGGCAATCTCATTTAATCCAAGAAGATAAAGTAAGGCTACTCCTATCCCCACAATGGCTGTAGTTAAACTCTTAAAGCCTTTTTGCCCTAAGCTCCATATGGCTTCAACAATTATCCCGATAACAACAGGTTTCACTCCATAGAGAATCCATCCGACTTCAGGTATTGAACCATAATTGACATATGCCCAAGCAACAAGAAGAGTTGCTAACATGCCAGGTAAGATAAAAAGTGTGCCAGAGGCAAAAAGCCCTGGCCAACCTGCTCTAATCAATCCCAAATGGATTGCCATTTCTGTGGCATTTGGACCAGGGATTAGATTTGTAGCACCAACCAGGTCAAGAAAACGTTGCTCATCTATCCATTTTCGACGTTTTACTGTCTCATGATGCATTAAACTAATATAGACAGCAGGGCCCCCAAAACTAAATGAACCAAGTTTAAGAAAAAGTAGGGTAACCTCTTTTAAATTTTTAAAAATTTTTGGGTTCATCTTTACTTAAATACAAAAATCTCCTTTTAACTTAAAAACGTCATGCCTTACATTATTCTCTCAATTTTTTAAAGAAATATTATGATACTCAAAGATATCTCGTCAATATGTCAATAAAAAAATTAGCACTAAAACTCCTATGATCTAATATGGGAACAAAAGTTATAGACGGTCAGTTTACTAAAATCTATATTGAACAATTCTCAATTGTTATTGTGAGGCGAAGAGGAAGCAATCTTTATTTATTTATTTAAGGGATTAACACACCACGGCTGAGAGGGGGAAATTGCAAACAAACTACATCGATTTTTTAAATGAATTACATAGAAAATAACTTTCAAATCCCACCATCCCCACCTTTTTTAAAGGGGAGTGAGGGGGGATTATAAATTTTCATCGTTCGAGGGTGACAGCACTGTCATGGGAAATTACTTTGAAAATAATTTTTACCCCTCACCCTTTCCCTCTCCATTTGGGAGAATTTTCATCGTTTGTGGATGACCAAACTGTCATGGGAAGTTATTATCTTATAAACTTTTCGGGTAGAACCAACTATTGAGACTGAGATTGTCTAACATTTCCGATAACGGTATCAGCATAAAAGAAGTTTTTGCGAAGCAAAAATTTGGGTGAGCCCAAAGGATGAACCTTTTATGCTGTGTTATACGCTGTGCCGTGTTTATATCCATCCTTCTCAATGTTTTATTTCATTCATAAACTGATTTGATGCTTCTGCCAAATCAGATGCCCGCTTATCAAGAAAAGTATTATAATTCTCTATTTTCCAAAGAATAGCATCTACTGGAATCAATTGCTCCCTAAGTCGTTGGTTATCAACTCCGTGGATTCTAAGGTACTCTTCAGGTTCTTTTGAGTTAAATGTTCTATTAGCTTTTTCATTCAGAACAATTATATTTGCCAATAAATTGATTTTTGATTCATCAACATTATATTCTTTTAGAACCTTTTTAGGAAAGAAATGATGCCATTCAGGCTTAAATCCTTCATTAAGTTGGCTCTCTGAACGGTCATAACCTATCTTGATATTTTGGTACATCCAGTCTTTCGCTTCGTTTTTGAAAATAACAAGATAAAGAATTAAACGTAAATATTCGTAACGGAAATCTTTTAGAAAGTCGTCCTTGGTGAACAAATCGGAAACACGTAATGGCTTGAGTAGAGCATTTATTGCATCATCAAAAGATGATGATGAGTTGATGGCTCGTATATCTTGATCCAATACTGTAATTGCAGAGCCACTATATCGTCCGTCCCCTGTTGCTAGTAAAAACCAATGCAATGCTCTTTTGAAATTGAAATTTCTATCGAATTTTGACTGGAGAACAAATAGCGGGATAAGAGCGTTGTGAGAGGGCAATATCTCTGAGGATAAAATACCTATGTTATTCATTTGTTTCACAACTTGTTTAATAGAGTTCTTTGTTTGGTTCCATGCATTCTCCAAGTCGCTTTGATTTTCCCAAAAAACTACTGGGATATCTTTTAGCCGAGCAATACCATTGCCGATAGCTCCCAATGTTCTTATTAAAATAGCTGGGTCTATCTCAAATCCCTTTGCTTCCAAATCATCTAAGAATGGATTAAATTGCTCCCTTATCCAACCTTCTTGTTTCGCGGCAACAAGAGCGATTATTACATCACTTTCTCTAATTTTTACACCAGCCATATTTAATCTTGTGAAAATTTCTGCTACATCTTCTACTTCGTGATCAATGATTATTTCATATAGCGGATAATTCTCTATTCTTTTTAGTGATTGAAGTTTTTCATGGATCGCGCTAAAATCTTGAGTGATTTGATTTGAAAGTTCTTGAGCCAGTTGTGACAGATTTTCACAAGTTAATATCTTCCGGACGGATACCCATTCTGGTAATCTTCGCCTTATCGGGTTGGGCAAAGCAAACTCTAAGGCGTCTTTCGGTTTGCTAATATTTACAAGAACATCATATTTTTCATAATACCTATTCCATTCGGATGCATCTGGCCACCAATATGGTTTTTTCCCAAAAAGAATGGATAGTGTTGTGATTCTTTGTTGTCCATCTACCACCCATAACTTTTGCGTTTGGCCTCCTTGAGCTACTCGGGGTGAACTATATTTAGATTCCCATAGGAGAATTGTGCCTATTGGATAAGCACGCCATAGTGAATCGACAAGATTCTTAGCCTTCTCTGGACTCCATACAAATCCTCTTTGGAACTCCGGTATGTCCAGTCTCCCCAGCATTGCATCGTCTATATGTTTTACTATGTCTTTTATTTCTAACCTTTGATCTTTCATTAATTATTCCTCCTTTATATCTTTAAAGCACGGCATTGCGTATAACGTTTTGTGGATAAGAGAAGTTGCCAAAGTCAATTTTGGGAAATCTTTGATTTCCCTTTTATCCGCTGTTATATGAAGTTGATTAGTTCTTTTCATAACAACCTTTATTCCATTGATAGAATATACTTAGGAAGGATAGGCTCGAACCGAACCATTCTCGGCACTACGACAGACAACCAACCCAATAAATCAAAAAGAACTAAATCAGAATTTTTGCAGATCCAACCTTCAAATGACCTTCCTTCCGAAGTCCGAAACTGAAAGGAGCCCTTACCATCTCCGAAATTGATAACCCATCCCAGACCTAGCACAAACACTGCATCTGCCAGTTTATTAGGTTCCACTGAATTTTTATTCTTAAACTCCACAATCTCGGTCTGAATATGGGAAAGGGTAAGTTGTGATTCAAATGCTATCAGAAACCAAGGCGGGCATTTGTAGAACCGCTCGAGATCTGAAGGGTTCGCATGCACCAGTGTTCCTTTGCCCGGGTTTGTCTCAAGTTGCTTAAATTGATAAGAGTTCTCAAGAGCTTTTCTCAACTCTATGCTGGTAAGATTCGCCTTAACTTCACAAGCTGCGCAAACACCCTCAATAAGGAAAAGTCCAGGAAGGTCTGGAGTGAATGTAAAAGGATGGTCCTCACTAACAATTACAACATCAGTCTGCTTTGATCTTCGCCCTTTGCTATCAATGATTTCACCATTCCCCACCTCCAATCGCCTAGGCAGGTATTGGCGCAGAAATGTCCGAAATGAAACTTCGACGGAAGTCCCTTTGTCTCCCGGTTGGGTAAATGTGGCACGAGCTTCCTCCAGCTTAGCTCTCATTTGAGCTTCAACGGCAGCAATCTTATCTTTCAGCATAGTATCTCACCAATTTCAGCTAACGGTCAAGGCTAAAAGAAGTATGTGGGCATTTAGATGTCAATCTTTTAGCCGATGTTAGCGGAAGTCTGCCTACCACTACTTCTACTTATATGCTGAATAAGCAAAATTATAAGGATAATTTTGAATCCTTAGATAGCTTGAAATTGGCTCTTCCAGTATAGTTATTACGTTTAGTTTTAAATTTTTTGAATCAGCTTCATTTATTGAAAAATGATAATTGTTAGTAAAGACCTTGTCAGGTTTTGATGTTCTTACATTTATGGTTAAGCTATAATCACCTGTTTCCCAATAACATTTCCTATCAAGAGCGGTATAAGTATCTAAATAGATTTTACTCCGTCTAAATTCTTCAATTATAGCAGCCTGTTGGGCAACTATTTCAGGTTGGAATACGCCACTTGGAGATGGCCGAATTTCAGTCAATCGCTCTACGACCTTATACCATTCTGTGATATAGTTATTAAAAATGTGCCGGATGTCTTCAAAAAGATCATTGTCATTAAAAACAATATTAAACCTGTGGGGGGAATTAGGGGATATAAGAAATCCAGAAGGAATCTCCATCAAAATTGGCTGGCTACCTGCTAAGTCAATTTTGGGTGGCCGAAAGGCAATCCAACGGAAAACATGCTGGGATTTATCTTTCTCTCTAACGACCATCAAGTCTATTGATTTCACAAAAATATCTTTATTCAATGCCCGCATGGTACCATTAAGACCGATAGTCGGGCCAAAGGTGCTATATCCAATTTCTATAGTCCCAGTTTCATAGATATCTATTTTGCCTATTCGGGCATACTTCTTCCATAAAGCCATAATCCAAACTTGAATGATGCCGTAAATAGCTAAAATAAGTGTACCGAAGGACTTAATGAAATCATCCATAAAATTCTCCTAAAATACTGGCGGATTTCCGCTAACGGCTGAGCGTATCTGAAGTTCCGAGTGTAGCGAGGAATTTGGGCGGAGTGCCGAGGGCACGAAGCCAGATACGCTCTGTTATATGAAGTGGCGCCGTCAGTCATATTCATAAAATGGCCTCTCGTATTTTTCATAAGTTTCTATTTTGGGTCTTTCTGTTGTTAAATAATAAATTGGTTTTTGTAAAGATTTTACATAATCAATGAATTTATTTATATCCTCATTATTTTCATGCCTCTTTACCCATGAGTAAAAATCGTTACGAGCAGCGGAACCTAATTCTTGAACTGCCAAAATAACTGCCATTTTTATATAAGTCTCACTTAATCTACGATAACTATCTACTATCAATTCTCTGTCCCTATTATTACCGTATTTCCCACTTAACAGAAAATAAAACGCGCGAACACAATAGTGTTTATTAGAATCCTGGGCAGACCTAATGAAAAAATCATTATCTAATCTGTCCATTTCGACGTCAAATTTCAAAAGGGTCTGTAATACTTTTAGTTCTTGCCATTCGTAGATATTATCTTCCGATCTTAAAAAGGATAATAAGAATTTCACTATCTCCCGATCTTTGGGAAACATTGATAGAAAATCACAAAATAATCCAGTGTGGTGAGGTTTTGAAATGAAATTATTCTTAATAATTTCTATTATATTTCTCGTGTCAAACCCGAAACCGCTGTTATGTAAAATAGATAATCTATATAGAGAAAAATTCAAATGCGTTTTTTCAAACTGGTCATCTGAAAAGGTATCCTCAAAAAGCTTTAACAGAGGAGGTATAACCATTTTTTCTATAAGGTCTTTATCACCAGACTTCATTATCATATCTATCATATTTAGAAGTGATTTGTGAGGGTCAAAAAGCTTTTCTTCTATTTCTTTATCCTTCAGTATGGCAGTTTTTTTAGCGTTTACATTAAGTTTAATATTTCTGAGTGCTATTATAAGCTCCTTAAGAGCAACTTTTGCATCAATTTCTCGTTTGCAAAATATTCTAATGTCGTCCATATAACGGAAATATCCTTCATATTTTTCCATCTGGCGGTCTACATAATCTAAAAATATATCCGCAAGAAATGATGAAGCTGGAGGTCCTTGAGCTAAACCATAACCGGATATACGTTCATCGCTCCATTTTCTTAAAAGCGTGAAAAGCACTTTAACTAACTTTTCTTTATTCTTATCGTTTCCTAAGTAATTTATAATCCTCTTCCTTAGTTCTTCTAAATTAATATTCTCATAATATCCTGTTAAATCTGCAGTTACACAATATTTATACCCATCTTTATAGAACTTCCTAGAAGAGTCATCAAATTCTAACCAAGCATTTGTTTTCCTAGAGTCAGGAGTCTTAAAATTCAAAATACTAAAACTCTTTTTGCATATCTCATTCTTCTTTAGTATCTCTTTTGACAAATACTCAATAAGTGCTTCATATATTAACCAGTCTTTCACTGATGGTCTCGCCATCGGTCTAATAGTGAAATTTGCCTTTGGGACATCTATCCTTAACAAAGATTCTGGGGTGGATGTTTCATTTTCATACTTTTTTAATAAACTTTCTACTTCAGTAGAAAAATCGGGTTTGAACAAATGTTTGAGATGCAGAAAACCTAATATATCGGGTACAGGATTATTCCCTCTTAATTCTTCAGAAATTATCCTTTTTAAGGCTATATCAAAATATGACTTCATAGTTCTACGCTCTTTAATTTTAGTGTCGCCATTTCATATAACTTGTTCATATCAGCACTCGGTGCAGATATACTTACAAAATAGGATGATATCAGCACCTGGTACGGATATTTTCATTCTGGCTGAATCGCCAGAAATCCCTTAACCTGACAAATATTGTCATCTCTCACCCCCTTTATTCAGATTTAGGGTATCAATTGGACTGACTATCTTCCCTAAACTTTTCGTGCTTACATGAGTATAAATCTCGGTTGTCTTGCTGTGGGCATGACCTAATAACTCCTGAATATACCTTAAATCCGTTCCTCCCTCTAAGAGATGTGTGGCAAAACTGTGCCTGAGGGTATGAAAAGAGACCTCCTTGTTGATCCCGGCTTTCTTGCAGGCAATTATAAATATCTTGTCCGCTGTTCTTGCTGATAAGTATCGACCTCTCGTGCACCTTCAAACAGCCATTTCTGAGGTCTATATTTTCTCAAATATTCCCTTATGGTTTCCAAAACAGTTTGGGATAGCAGAGTATACCTATCCTTTCTCCCCTTTGATCCCTTAATATGTATAAGCATCCTATTGCTGTCAATATCCTCAACTTTAAGTTTTACAACCTCACTGACTCTTAACCCTGAAGAATAGGCAATCATCAGGATTGCCTTGTGCTTTAAATTATCCACTGAATTAAGGATTTTTGCAACCTCTTCTTTGCTCAAAACAACAGGAAGTTTTTTGTCCTTTCTCGGTCTTCTAACTTCATAGACAAACTTCTTTTTAAGCATTGTTCCATAATAGAATTTCAAGGCATTGATTGCGTGGTTCAATGTAGAAGTTGCGGATTGTTTTTCTTCTGCAAGATAGAGGAGATAATTCTTGATGTCATTATCATTGATTTCAGAAGGCTGCTTATTAACAAAGCGGAGAAAATCCCTGTTGTAATATAAATAACCTTTGATAGTTCTGTAGCTGTATTTTCTTGAGAAGAATTCTCTACGGAGGTCTTCCAATACTGGGGATAGTTCCGATTCTACGACTCCGCTTCGCTTTTTCCGTAAATCTGAGACAATCCCCTGCAAGGCAGGGTCTATATAGATTTCTTCAGCTTCAAAAACTTTTAAAATCCTTTCCAAAGTTTCATTGGTACCTGGGAATGGCCAGTATTTATCACCAGGATGCCAGCGATGCCCTTTGATAGTTTTTATCTTTTGCACAAATTGGGGATTATATGGAAAAGAAACCATTAAATTATCCTCTCTGTCTTTCAGAACTTTAATTTTCAAATCAATAATTTTTATTTTATCCATCTTCAAGGGAAAAATTCAATAACGTTCGCAGCATAAAAGAAATTTTGCTGAATGCAAAAATTTGCCTGCCTGTGCCGAAGTCAGGCAGGGGTGAGTGCTGTAAGGCACGAACCTTTTATGCTGTGTTATATGAAGTGGCGAATCCATATTAGTTTTATATTTATATTTATTTTACCATTGACTTTCAAAGGCATCAAAATCCTTAACAGGAGCAACAAACTTTGAATCTCTTATAAGTTCAAATCTCTTTTTTGCACTTTTTATCTTAATTTGTTCTTCAGGTTTCAATTCATAAATATTATTAGTCCCTTTGATTTCAACAACAAAGTAAATTTTTTCTTCTTTCTTACTATCCTGCACTTTTTCTACTATAATTGCCCAGTCAGGTGTATAATTCCCAGCCGGTGTCTCTATTGCATACCAATCAGGCAGTTTTATGAATAATTTTATTCTTGAATCACTATCAAGTGACTTAGCAAACTCTTCTTCTATATTTGATTCTTTAATTATTCCATCATAAATTGATTTCTGCACTTTTAGCACATACTTGCCATAACTTGCTACTTCCTCCCTTAAAAGACCAACATCATAACTCTCTTCCAAATTAATGTATTTGATACCTTCAACTTCATAAGATTTTTTACACTCTTTAATAACTTCAATAACCTTTTCTGCATATTTTGGAGGATTCAAAAACAAAAGGTTAAGATTATTAGAACCCTCTAATATTCTAAATATTGTCCTTTTAGTTAAATTAGTTTCTCTTTCAATGCAGGAGATAAGGTTAAGAACTTTGGTTATCTTGGTTTTTTCCGATGCCTCTCTAGTAAATTTCTGCTCAAGAGATTCAGGTTTAATTTTATCTATTATAACTCCTTTAATGCTTATTTCTGGCTCTTTTATTTCAATTTTTTGTATCTCTTGAATACATTGTTCTATGAATTTATCACATTCTATATCTACGATATACTTTGCTTTTAGAGAAACTTTATCCCATAAATTTTTAAATAAATCCCCTTGAAGGACATCATCTTTGCGTTTTATTGTTACCCTTTGTTTTCTTTCTTCAACCGGCGGTGCAGGAACACCTACTTACTCACGATATTCTGTTTGTAATCTTTCCAGGTATTCCCTACAACTTTCATTTGTAATCACAGTCAATAAGTTTATATCTTTATCCTGAATTCTATCCCCATCTTTATTTTAACTGGTAATCTTAAACCTCTCCCGATTTCCTGTCTCTTTTTAATCTCTGAAGTAGAGTAAGCAAGTGTGCAGATATTGAATACATTAGGGTTATCCCAGCCCTCTCTTAATGCAGAATGAGAAAAAATAAACTCAACAGGTTCTTCCAATGAAAGTAATCTTTCTTTATCCTTCGTTATTAAATCATAAGCTGATTCGTCTTCTTCAATACTTTTATCCCTTTTCATCTTTGAAAAATAACCGCTATGAACCTTCTGAAGATCTAAATTTGAGAATTCATTAAATCCATTCTCAACTAATTTGTTAAACTCTTCTTCAAACATTCTTCGCACAATCCCATCTTCTGATAAATAATCATCAACCTTATTTAGGAAAAAGAGACTCAGAACTTTAATCCCTTTCGGGTTTAACTTTTTCTTTTTATCCAAATGCTCTTTTATCGTTTCCCTTACCATAATACGAATGACATCATCTTCATCTGTGGAGGACTTCCCTTCGTAAATTTTGACACCATTAGAAAAAAGGATATACCCAGCACCTTTATTTATTTCACTTACAATAAAACCATCATAATAATCATTTTCTGTTTTCATTGTTAAATTGTCGCCATGTTTAATTGTTATTGTTTTTAACTTTATACCCTCGCTTTTCTTAACAAAAACTTTTACTTTTGCCCCCAAACCACTTGATGTTGATTCTATCTTTTCTAAAATAATTTTTTTACTCGTAGGGTCTCCTTCTTCTGTAATAGACAGGACTTCTATTTTTTTGACCAATCCTAAATTATAGGCATCATAAGGAGTTAGTTTATAAACAAGATTGTAAATATCCCTGTGAGTTGCAGAATATCGCAAGACAAAAAGTGGATTCAACTGCTCAATCCCCCACAAAGTTGCTTCTCCACCCATCTTTTATGGCTCATCAAGAATTACAATAGGTCTTGTTTTTTTATAATTTCAATTGGTTTATCGTCCATTTTATCGTGAACATTGTGAATAATATTTATATCTTTATTAAAGGCATCTCTTGTAATAACCATTATTTGAAGATTAGTATCCTGCCCAAACCTACGAACCATCGCAAGATTATCTGATCTATAAGCAAAATAGGTATATGGTAAATTATCGTAAAGTTGCTTAAAATGTTCCTTTGTAATATCTAAGATTTTTAAGACCCCTTCTTTGATAGCGACTGATGGAACTACAATAATAAATTTCGAAAAACCGTATTGCTTATTCAGTTCTAAAATAGTTCTTAAATATAAATAAGTCTTACCAGTTCCTGTCTACATCTCAATGGTAAAATTGTAAGGTTCTGTTAAATCATTTATAGTAGATAAGGGAAGCCCATTTCTCTTTTGAATCTCTTGTAGATTCTCAAGAATTCTTTCTTTAGGAAGGTTTAATATATTAGGAAATATCTGAAAAGTATAATTAAAGGACTTCTTGGATTGCCCTTTGAATAAGTTTACTACAGAATTTATACCATCAATCTGAAAATCTAACCTCGGCTCAAATTTTAATTTTAACATTGCTTTACTCTGTTTTAATATCCATTAATTTCTTTTTCAATACAGGAATATCTTTTTTAACCGTATCCCAAATAGCATCCACATCTACACCAAAATAATTATGTATGAGTTTGTTTCTCATCCCTACGATGTCTTTCCATGGAATATCTGCATATTTTTCTCTAATTTCATTAGATAACCTTTTTGTTGCTTCTCATATTATTTCAATTTGTCTTATTACTCCATCTTGAATAAGATAATTCTCAATAAAATCTCTTTATTCTATCTTCTGGACATATTCCTCTATTCTATGGATAGCATCTAAGATATGTTTTAGATATACTGCTTCGTCTTTTTTCATGCGTAAATTACCTCCATTTCTTTTCTTATGGAATCAATTAAATAAGGGCTTATTGATTGCTCTGTCAACAAATCTACCTTTATTCCTAAAAACTCTGATAGTTCCCTTTCTATTCTTACGAGTTCAAGGAGACTTTTTCTTTCTGAAAATTCTACAATAATATCTATATCACTTTCTCCTTTTTCTTCACCTCTTACATAAGAACCAAAAACAGATATTCTTTTTGCACCTTCGTTTTTAAGAAATTTAATAATTTTTTCATAAATTTCTCGTTTATTCATAATCTTACCCTCCTATATCACCTTCAATCTGACAAAAGCACTTAAGTTTATTTTATCACTATCAGTTAATGAATTATCTAAAAACACGAACATTTTTCCTTTATATTTTGAAGTCCTTATTTCTTCAATTGTCTCAGGGTTAATTTTATCTTCAAGACAAATATAAAAATCTAAATTTTGCTCTTTATCTTCAACATAATAAAATTAATTTTCTTTAATATTTATTTTTTCAATCTTAGAGTTTAAATTTAATCCTTCCTTTAACATTACTTCATAAATAACATCTATCTCTTTCCATCCAGGAACTAATGGTTGGTCAACCCACATACCAAGCCATTCAAGATATTTTTTCTTTAATTCTTCTTTATCTTCGCTTGGGTCAAATTCAAACTCATCTTTAAGATTAAAGTTTGACTTATCTAACTTGAATACCTTAAACCCAAAATCCATATCGTTTTTTATAATTTGTCCCTCACTTTCTTTCTTATACTTTCCCGATACCCTTCTTAATCTCTCAATACAAATATCCGCAACAGTAGGAAACTCCTTTTTAATCTCCTCATCCTGAACTTCTTCATCCAGTTGAACAAGGATAAACTTTCTATTACCGCCATCCTCTTTGTTTAAATCCCAGACAGCATGACCTGTTGCGCCTGAGCCTGCAAAGAAGTCAAGGATAATATCGCTTTGATTACAGATTATGGAAATGAGGTGTTTAATTAACTCTATTGGTTTAGGATTATCAAATATTTCTGGACGTCCCAAAATGCCAGTCAGCATCTTTTGAGCTGTATCAGTAGTACCGTGGTTATCGAGTAAATTAGGTTGAGCTGAAAAGGTATCTTTATCTTCAAATTCATAAATTTTTAGTTTGACTATTCCGTTGTCCAAAATAAAACGTCCTTTCCTTTCTAATTCTTCAGCTTTTTCTTCGCCAATTTGCCATCTCTTGCCCTCACGCGGATAAACACCAATGATTTTAAAGCGCATAGAATCTCTTTCGTATTTGCCTGCATGCTTTTTTCAATAATCGTCAAACGATATCTACCTTCTCCATCTTTATAAGGATATGTCCTTGTTTCTTTCAATCTAACCCTGGTTTTTAGCATAGCGGCAATAGTTTTTCCATAAGTTAAAATATAATCCGTAAGTGAACTTACTTGAACCCCTTCAACATTTGTTGAAGTAGATTTCTTTTTCCAAAAAAATTCTCTTCCCCAAAAATCTCATCCATTATCATTCTTAAATGGTGGACTTCGTTATCATCTATTGAGATAAAAATCACTCCATCTTCTCTTAATAAACTTCTTGCTAAAAATAATCTTGGATACATAAAATTAAGCCAATCAGAGTGATACCTTCCACTTGCCTCTGTATTTGTTGTAAGTTTTTTGCCTTCACTGTCAATCTGCCCTGTTTTTTCTAAGTAATCCTTTAATGGTTCTTTAAAATTATCACGATAAATAAAATCTTTACCCGTGTTGTAAGGAGGGCCTATATAAATCATTTTTATTTTACCAAAGTAAGGTTTAAGCAGCAATTTTAATGTCTCTAAATTCTCACCAACAATAACAATATTCCCAGTCTTATCAAAATCAACAGACTTTTCTTTATCAGGTTTCAGTGTTCCATAAGCAGGAGATTGAGTAAGTTTATAAAGATTATTTTTTCCAGCTCAATTGAAATAAAATCTATCATCTTCCTTTTCAATAATTTCCCCGCTGAGTAATGCTTTTAACTTCTCAAAATTAATCTTATTATCCTCAAAAACCTCAGGGTAAATTTTCTTTAATCCTTCCTTAATATCAGTTTTTACTATTCTATTTATCTTTTTAATCTCCATTTATTGCCTCCATAACAAGATTCGCCATTTCATATAACGTTCCCAGCATAAAAGAAGTTTTTTAGAAGCAGAAATTTGCCTGCCTGTGCCGAAGTCAGGCAGGGGTGAGTGCTGTAAGGCACGAACCTTTTATGCTGTGTTATACGCTGTGCCGACATCGTATCATTCACCCTTCTCCAAGAACTTTCTTTGCTTTTGCCTTAATATATCTCACAAATTCCTCTGAGGTCATACCTTTGGTTTCCTCATGAATTCTCAAGCGTGCGTAATGAACCTCCTGAAGCGCTGGGTCTTTTGGAAAATCTTTCTTTACCTTTTTCCAAAGTTCATCATTTTTCTTCATATTTCTCATCTCCTTATATTAATTCTCCAGGTGTTACTATCTCTAAATCTGGATAACCCAGAGATGCATTCACCATATTTACAATCTTTCAAGTCTTGATCTTAACGATATGTTCAAAATTCCAGCTGAGCAAGTAATCAATTCTATTTACTGTGGCGATAGAAATGTGCAGTGCATCTTCTGGATAATCAGACGGTATAGCTCCGTGTCTAACATAATCATCTGCTAACATTCTACTCTCCTCATCTATCGACAAAATCTTAAAAGAAACCGCTGTTTCTCTCAACTTCTTTCTTAATCGTGTATCTCTTGTTTCATCAATTTCAGCCAAAACTACTTCATGGACATAGGTATCAAAAGCCTCTATGTTCTCAAAGAAGAGTTGAGTTAAAAGTTGCCTGAGGGTTCTTTTTGTCGAATAATGCGGATATCACAGATGTATCCAGATATAGTTTAATTTTTCCTCTCATCTAATCAACCTCTTACAGGCATTTCGTATAACTTGTTCATAGACGAACTATTTCGCTTTTTGTCCTGTTTTGAGATTATAGACGAAGTATTTCGTTTATCCCAACTCCTGAATAGCCATTAATCTTTTACCTTTGACAATTTTTATCACTTATCACCTCCTTCTTTGAGTCTCAATGTATAAAGTGGACTCAGAGGGCTGCTTCTTAATAAAGTAAAAGAAACCTCTGTTGTAATATAAAGTCTCCCCTTACCCCTCTTTGCCAAAGAGGGATTATGAATTGTATCTTTGCCAATATTTACCTTCTCCATACACAAAAGTGTATTATAATTTGAAAAATGAAGTCAATAAGAAATCAAAACACATTATGAATATCATATAGGGGATTAAATAAGGTTGGATGAGCGAGAAATAAAAAATCGTTGGGCAAAACAAAGTTCTCTAATTCTTATGTAGACGTTTCTTTACTGAATATCTGGGGAAAAACCTTATGAACCTAAAAATATTTTAGAAATAGTATCTTATTCTCAGTTCAATTCTGTAGTCATTAGGTTTTTCACCGAATTCAGTACCTTTCTGTCCAATCAGGGCTGTGCCTTTCAAGCGTAACTCCCAATTCGTAAAACCAGTATAGAGGAATTCTGGAGATAAGGAGAGGCTTTTATCATTGAGGTTCATGATCATTGTGATTGCAGGAGTAAAATAAAGGACATTAAAAGGCTCTTTCTGGCTTATACGAAGGTATAAATAATCCTTCATCGGGTTTGGACGACCATAATTTCCCTGGGTGAGATTGGTTGCCTTCTTTAATAGAGAATCACTGCCTTTTGTAATAAAGGATTCATAACCCTTATTAATAAAGGATAAGTAATCTTTCATCTCA
>Ga0207433_10002681_pt1 | contig 35799 bp, 34 predicted proteins | sample YelNatPaOPGAMG01_FD_187559 | JGI IMG/M metagenome (GOLD analysis project Ga0207433, IMG submission 187559) | Hot spring thermophilic microbial communities from Obsidian Pool, Yellowstone National Park, USA - OP-RAMG-01 (SPAdes) (version 3) | ecosystem: Environmental > Aquatic > Thermal springs... | reverse complement strand
CGACTCTCGGCTTCCTTTGGCATCATTCACCTCATTAGCATTCGCTACTGAGGAATTCGACACCCGACATCTCATATCATGCCTGCCTGACATAAAAATCACTCTACCATTACTTTGGGATGCACCCATTGGATCGAGTCAAAACCGAATGCCCAACTCTGACATAACCGAACTCGTCAAACAACCTCGGGTGCTGGACGCGAGAGAGAGCGTGCGCCGCGCGGCCGGGGTGATTCGCGCCTCGGACGGATCCCGGGCGCTGGTCGTGAAAGATGGCCGCATAGCCGGGATCGTCACCGAGCAGGCGATCGCGACGATGCTTGCGCAGGCCGAGGACGTGGATGCCGCGCTTGCCGGCCCTGTGGAGACACTCGTCGAGCACTATCCTCTCTACGTGAGCGCGTCGGTGTCAGCGCGGGACGCCGCAAAGCTATTTACCGAGAACGACGTGGACATGCTGCCGGTCGTTGACGGATGGGGCGCTCTGCGCGGAGTTGTCTACCGTAAGGACGTCGTCGCGATGCTCTCGCGGAACCTGCGGCCGGCGACCGTCGGCGGGATGGCGACGCCGCTTGGCGTGTATCTCACGACCGGCTCGATCTCGGGAGGCGCCGGCAGCATCGGCTTGTATCTGACTGGCGTCTCGCTTGGCATCATGATGATCTTGTCGAAGGTCCTGGGTGACCGTCTCGTCAGCAAGGTCAGTATGCTGGCTGCGCACTCGCTTCCGCCTCAAGTGAGCATGAAGATTGCGTCGATGGGCATACTCGATCTGGTGACGGCGGCCATAAGCATTGGCGTCATGCTCGTGCTGCTCAAGCTCTCGCCACTGGCGGGCTATCACGCGGCTGAGCACATGACGGTTCACGCGATCGAGCATGGCGAGGACCTCAATCCGGAGATCGTCAGGCGGATGCCGCGCGTCCATCCTCGCTGCGGGACCAATCTCCTTGCCGCGCTGTCCCTGTTCCTGCTGATAACATCGCAGTTTCATGACAGCGAGATTGCCGTGTTGCTGGCGATTGTGATTGTGATCGTAGGCAGGAAGGCGCTCGGGGACTGGCTCCAATCGACGTTCACCACGAAGCCCCCTTCCGAAAGGCAGCTCAAGAACGGTATCGCCGCTGGTGAGCAAATACTGAACCGGTTTCACGAGCACCCGAACCGCCACGCTTACGGCTTCGCGCGAATCTGGAACATGGGCTTCCTGCAGGCGGGGGCGGGAATGAGCACGGTGCTTTTTGCCGTATACCTCATGGTTAGGCTCTTCCCGATGTTGGTCAAGCTCTGCCCGGAGTTGCAGGGGATGTTCTGATCCGATCGTGAGTCGAGAGTCCAAAGGCAAAGCAGATGCAGATAACCCGAGATTCGATCATTGCTGATGTGCTCAGAGAACACCCCGAGTGTATCGAGGTGTTCGACAAGCATTCCATGCCATGTATGACTTGCGCGGGCGCCTCGACCGGCACCATCAGCGAAGGCGCCATGCTCCACGACGTGGACGCCGACCTCATCATCGAGGAACTCCGGAAATGCTGCGACAGGAACACGTAGCGGCCGACCGTCGTCGTATGTACAGTTCCCTGAAGCAAAGGATGACTATGAGACCCAAACAAGCCCCCGCTGCATTACTCGCCTGTGTTATAGTCTTTGCGTGCTGCGTGCCCGCGTTGAGCGCGGGCGCGAAATACAAGACCTCCGGCATGTTCACGGATGCAGGCGGCGGACAGCATCCGTGGAGCGTCAATGATGGCCATACCCTCATCTGGGACTCGAACCCGTATATCCCCGTAGGGGCGGTGCTCACATCGCAGTATCTCAAGCCGGGAGCTGGTGAGGACGCATACCAGGCCGATGTCACCAATCTGCAGACTCTCAAGGCTAAGGGCATCACCGACGTAGTGGTCAAGAGCGGCGCTCCTATCACATCCTCCGACCCTGCCGCCCTGCAGAAGATAGTTGACTACCTCGATTCCAACGGTTTCGCCTACGGCATCGAGCTTGACGACGGTCCCAAGGGCGCGCTCCAGGGCTATGTTATCTCACCCAACAGCTACAGGCTGGAGGGGCCGTCCGAGGAGTCAACAATCGTCTGCAAGTGGCCCGACGTGGACTCGGCGGTCTACGTCATTGTAAACAGGTTCGACCTTCAGATCAAAGCCAACGGCGGCGCGGTCGTCAAAGACGGCAAGGTATCCATCTACCTGCCTTCGCCCCTCAAGAGCAGTGATATTCTGCTCGTGTACCCGCACAAGTCTATCTCCCGCGAGGGCATGGCGGATCTGTGGGGAGGATTCGGGGAGTATCGAGACCGTGTGCTCACGTTCTTCAAGGGCGTCAAATTCGGCGGAGGGATGCGGTTCTTCTTGGAGCCGTTCACCTCGACGATGGACTTTAGCGGCGAGATGGCAAACTTCCTGCCGGACTCCAGCGGATTCAGGCTCGGATTCGAGGCATACCTGACGAGGCGCTACAGGCAGGAGGGCGGGCTGAACTCTGCTTGGGGGCTCAACGAGAATCTGGATTCTATCGAGCGAGCGGCGAGGCTGATCCCGCTGTGGACTTCGGGCAGGGGAGTCCCCTACGCCTACGACAAGGCCAGCGCGGAGCTGTTCTCGGTGAACCCGTCCATAGCGCCGCGTGTGTGGCAGGATATCGTCGATTACCGAGACGTATCGACGCAGGAGTTCATGAACTCCATCGCCGACGTGCTGCGCAAGCAGGTAGCGAACGTGCCGGTCATATTCACGAGTTCCCGCTACTCGCGCATCTTCGCCAATCCATTTGGCATCGGCGGGTTTGACGGCCTCGCTGCGGACGCGGGCGGTACCGGCGAGGCGCCGTCGGATCGTGTGGCTGGTCCGGTCTACTCGCTGGCCGAGGAATCGAGCAAGTCCACGTGGTTCATTGTCTCCGGCAAGGGTTCTGAGGCAGGCGGCACGCCGTTTATGAGCGAGGCCGCAATGTCCGGGACCATGGACTCGTTCCGCGAGGTAGGCTGCAAGGGGTTCTACGTAGACAACCTGTTTGCCAACCCGGAACAGATCGGCTGGCTGAGCGCGTTCAAGAGCAAGATAGCCAAGAGCTGGACCGATTACAAGCCCGAAGTGGTCAACTATCCGATAGAGCCGGCGACCGGCGCATATACTCGACGCATAGCCCCTGGTACGTGGTGGCTGCCGACCCTGCGAAAGGGCGAAACGACCTACATCGGCGATGGCTTCTACGCCTACGCGATCATGGGCGAAGGCAAGACCTACATCTGGTCTGACCTCGGCAAGCGCACGGTGACACTGCACACCGGAGGCGCCACGAATATCGGCATCGACTATCCGGCCGGCTCCAAGCTCGATATCAAGAAGGGCGGCCTGTTCACGCTCAACCTCGACGACACGCCCACGGTCCTGCACGGCATGATCTTCAACCAGGTGTTCCCGCGCGAGTCGGCGCAGGTCGAGATCGACCGGCTCGCGCAATTGGTGCCGGTTGCGGACAAGGCCGGCATCGACGTGAAGAAGTCGAGGAGCGCTCTGGACAGCGCCAGAAATGTCTTCGCGAAGGGACAGGCCTACATCGCCTACGGTATTGCGCGCGACGGCCTGATGGAACTGGTCAACGCGATGGGGCCGGACCTCTGGATCGAGGGCGAGAAGGCGCCCGCCAGCAACTTCGGCTCGGTGATCTCCGCGCCGGGCGCAAGTGGCTCGCTGGCACTGGTCCTCGACACCGAGGAAGACGCTCCCCTGAGCCCGTATGCGGCCACATACACATTCGAGTCCGCCTCGAGTTCCAGCTACGAGATATGGCTCGCCGCGTCACCGCCGGCCGATGGCTCGCCGATCAGCTACAGCATCGACGACACCGGCTGGACAGCTGTGAGTGCGGTGGACGGCAAGGTCGATTCCTACGCGCCGGGACTTGCCTGGTACAAGATCGGTACCACGAATCTAGTCTCGGGGAATCATTCGCTCCATCTCCGCGTCGATGGCAAGCGACAACAGGATGGTCGATACTACTTCGCCATCGACGCAATCGTGCTGAGCCCACGCGGATTCAAGCCGAATGGAGTCGTGAAGCCGTACTGAGGACTACTTCGCGCTTCGCTGCCCAGCCGACGTCGGCTTCCGCAACGCGGGGTGGGGCGGAGATGCGTCCCCCGGTGGGCTCGGCATATTTCAGCGCGATGTCCTGTCGCTCAAGCCGACTGTGGTCAGCATCTGCCTTCGGCATGAACGACGGCGGCTACAAAGCGTTCGACCGGGCCGCAGTCGGCACATTCTCTGCCGACGACCTCACCAAGGGCGTGAATCTGGCGACGACACTCGGCGAGAAGGTGAACCAGCTCTCGCGCGAGCAGGAGGATCTCTACTTCATGCGCTGGCGTGCCCGCGCGCAAGCTGCCGCCACGCGCGACTGGCAGTGGGAGTTCGTGTTCGTGCCTTAGCTGCGTCGCTCTGGCGTTGGGCATTTGTCGGGGCCGTCTTTGGCGGCCCCGCACGAACCAGCATAGGGACACCCCGCGCACGGGTTCTTCTTCGAGGGCTTGAGCCGCCTCGCGAGAAACACGACTGCCGCCGCTACTATCGCCGCAACTATGATCCACTGGACCGTCTCGCTCATCGCAGTCCCACCGCCGTTCCGATCTTGTAGACCACGAGGCCCATTCCATAGGCCAGTGCCAGCGAGTAGGTCACCGCGAACAGAGTCCACTTCCATGAGTTGGTCTCGCGTCTGATCGCGGCTATCGTTGCAATGCAGGGCACATAGATCAGGCTCACGACCATGAACGCATAAGCGCTGACCGGGGTGAACGACTTCGCCAGCGCCCCGCCCACGTCGCCCGCGGCGCGCCCGCTGCCGTAGAGCACCCCCAGCGTGCTGACGACGATCTCTTTGGCGCCGACGCCGAACAGCAGCGCCACCGCCGCCCGCCAATCCATTCCCAGCGGCCTTACGATCGGCTCGATCACGCGCCCGAGTTGACCCACCAGGCTTGCCTTTCCTGCGAACGGTGTTCCCCAGGGCAGCGATCCCAACGCCCATATCACCACGGACGCGGCGAGGATCACCGTTCCCGCCTTGCTCAGGAACATCGCGGTCCGCTCCCACACGTGCAGCAGAGTCCCACGCAGCGTCGGCATTCGATACGGTGGGAGTTCCATCACGAACGGCGATACGGCCTTCGGGAACAGAACCTTTCTGAACAACTTGCCGGATGCCACCGCCAGCAGCACTCCCAGCGCGTAGATCGAGAATACCACCATCGCGCCGTGCCTGGAGAAGAAGACGCCGGTGAAGAGTATGTAGATCGGCAGCCGCGCCGTGCACGACATCAGTGGGTTGATCAGGATCGTGATAAGTCGATCCTCGCGGGTGTCCAGCGTGCGGGTGGCCATCACGGCCGGCACGTTGCAGCCGAACCCCATCAGCATCGGGATGAACGACTTGCCGTGCAGCCCCACCAGGTGCATGGACCGGTCCATCAGAAATGCCGCCCGCGCCATGTAGCCCGAGTCCTCCAGAAACGAGATGATGATGAATATGATCGCGATGTTGGGCACGAATACGATCACGCCGCCCACGCCGTGGATCACGCCGTCAACGATCAGCGACCCTAACGGTCCCGGCGGCAGCACACTCGCAGCCCATACGCCGAGCGCGGACATTCCGTGCTGAATCCATCCCTGGAAGAATCCGCCGAGGTCGAATGTCAGCTTGAACGTCAGCCACATAAGCGCGAGGAAGATGGGGATGCCCAGCACGCGGTGCAGCAGCAGACCGTCGATCTTTTCCGACGCCGCCAGCCTGTCCGGGGCGGGCGCGCGAGTTACGACCTCCCGCATCAAGCCACCCACGAACCCGTATCTGCCGTCCGCGATGACTGCCTCCAGATCCCCGCCAAATCCGTGCTCGAGGTGAGCGCGTGTCTCATCGAGATAGCGAAGTACCTCCTCTGGATTCGAGGCGCACTCCGACAGGCGCTTGCGTGCTTCCGCATCGCCTTCCAATGACTTCACCAGCAGCCACCTCAGGCCAGGCCCGCACGCCACGGAGATATCGATCCGCTCCTCTAGCCTCGATAGCTCCAGTTCGACCTCCGGGCTGTGTCGCGCGCTGCGAGGGGTCTGCTGTCCTTGGCGCACGAGAGTAACTGCGGTGTCCAGTATTGCCTGTGTGCCCTGGCCTTTGGCGGCGACGGTCGGGATGACCTCGACGCCCATCAGGCTGGCAAACTTCTTAACGTCGATCTCCTGGCCCATGCTCTCGGCGACGTCGATCATATTCAGCGCTACGATGACGGGCAGGCCGAGTTCGAGAAGCTGCGTAGTGAGGTAGAGATTGCGTTCGAGGTTGCTCGCGTCCACGACGTTCACAATGACATCGACCTGCCCATCGAGCAGGAAGTTGCGGGCGATCACTTCCTCTTGCGAATACGGGGACAGGCTGTAGATGCCGGGCAAGTCCACGACACGGAACCGCTGGTCGCCGAGCCTCGTCATCCCCTCCTTGTGCTCGACCGTCACCCCCGGCCAGTTGCCTACGTGCTGATGGGCGCCGGTGAGCTCGTTGAATATCGTGCTCTTTCCCGAGTTCGGGTTTCCGGCCAGGGCCAGGACTATTACGTTGTGATCGCTAGGTCTCATTCAACTTCGACTTCCACTTGCTCGGCCTCGCTCTTGCGGAGCGAGAGGTTGTAGCCGCGGATCCTGATCTGGATGGGGTCTCCCAGTGGCGCAATTCGGACGACTTCGAACCGCGTGTCCGACGTCATGCCCATCTCGAGAAGGCGCTTTCGTATGGCCCCCTGGCCGCTGACGAACGCGATCCTGCCCTTGTTGCCCGGGCAAAGCTCGCTTAGCCGGGTGGATCTGATGGTGGGGGGTAGAAAACACGTGCCCGGGTGGGTATCGCCGTCGGGGTCGTGGCCGTCCCTGAGGTAGGCGCGGAAGTCATCCAGACGGAACGACAGGTCATCGCCGTGCGCGCGCACGAAATCGACGAACTTGACCAGACGACCCAACGTGTCAGGCGCTATGGCATGCTCGAGCTCGCAGGCTTCTCGTTCCGCATTTGCCTCATCGAGTCCGAGCACGCCTATCAGAAACTCCCGCACCGCACTGTGTCTGTGGGCAACCCCGCGTGCGCGTGTGAGGCCGGCTTCCGTGAGTTCGACGTTCTCGTAGGGCTGATGCTTGACCAGGCCCTTCTCGGCGAGGGCGCGGATCGCGCCCGTCACCGACGGCATCCGCACGTTCATCTCCCTCGCGATGTCCTTCACGCGTGCGATCTGGCTGCGGACCTTGAGGTTGTAGATCGCCTCCAGGTAGTCCTCCATCGAGCGAGAGAGCTGCGTGCGCATGTCGGTCATGTCTTGCCTCACGTGATGAGTTAGCCTCGCCTAAGTTAGGCTGTCCTAACTATAACATGGACGCATATCGCAGTCAAGCCGTTCCGTTGGAGGCACTAGCGCCGTTGGACAAAGTGGTGTAGGAGGGGTCTCCAGACCCCGAATCCACTGGCGTCGCGCTCGCAGATCGCCGTCTGGAGACGGCTCCTACAACAGAATGCGGCTTTATCCGCAGGCCGCTAGAGGCGATTTCTCACAGGGCCGAGGTCGATGGAGATGTCGTCGATGGCGGACTCGGCGGACGGAAGCCCTCCGACAGCATCGCACGCGTCGGCCGTCAGAATCGTGATATCGCCGACTGGAAACGACCCTGTCCGTGACGACGCCCAGTCCGCCGCAGCCCGATTGACGGGGCTGTGGAGGTTGTAGGACTTGTACTGGATCATATCGCCTATGTGCGCGACGATGTCCACCAACGTCACGCCGGGCGACCAGTAGTCGCCGATGCAGACGTAGTCCCCTATGTTAGGGTGCCAGGTTGGCGTGCGCATCGTGCAGTTGGGCTGTTTCTTCGGGTAGCCGAGCGGAAGGTAGATATCGACTACGTGCTCAGATAGGGGTTTCGCGCTGTCCTCCGCCTCGTCCCACGCGAGCCCGGGCAGGCGATATGTGACGCGGTAGGAACTCGGCGGATTGCCAGACACGACCTCGATCCGCACGAACTCGCTCGCGGCGACCTCGGCCAGCAACTTCTCGTATTCCCTCGCCAGCCTGCGTATTCGGACGTTCATCTCGTGCCTGCCAGGATCCTATCGACCGCATTCTTTCGCGCGGGTGAGAGGGCCTTGTAGCGCTTCGCGTATTCCACTGGGTTTGCTATCTTGCCGTAGGCGATCTGTCTGATCTCCTCGGATTCCAGCCAGTCGATGGCTTCGCGTGACCATCTGGCATTTACCACGCTCTGGATCGCCCTTGCTCGAGCCAATCTGGCCGACCGCGTGGACGAAGCCCGCTCGTAATCGCGCAATGCGACCCTCGCCTGATCGTCCCCGGCGAAGTCCGCGTTCATCGATCCGCCCTTGGCTTCCTGACCGGGCGCCTTGGCCTCGATCGACCCGGATGGCCTGCCGCCGACGCCGCTGCGCCGGAGCAGTTGCTCGTCGGTCGAGAGTATCAGATTCTGCCCGTCATATTCCGGATTCACGATGCCAGCGCCTGCGGTCGCTTTGACGAGCGCTCGCAGGTCTCTGCACGCGTCAGCATTGCCTGGATGTATCGCCAGCTCTCGCCTCAACTGATCCTCCGCGCCGCTCAGGTCTGAGACCGACAGCAGTCGGACTGCCGCGGCGTATTCGTCAACCGGCGGCGCGGGCTTCGGCCTCGACAGGACTATCCACGCCAGCGCAAGCTGTATCACCAGCAGCGCCGCTATCGCGATCCAGACTGACGGCTGCCTTGCGGATGGCGTCCCCGCAATTCTCTCGGTGCTGACGCTTGCGCGGCGCGGCGACGCTTGGCGGTTGGCGACCTGTGCCTTCATATATTCACGAAGCTGCCTCGCCTGGCGTTTGTCGCAAAATACGTAGAACCCTCCCGCTCGGTCGAGCTTGCCATCAGCCCACTTGAAGCATCCCCAGTTCGTATAGATGGGGTCGTGGACAATCGCCACGTGCCACGGATCGGCAAAGAAGCTGGAGTGGATGAACTCGTCCTGCTTGGACATGAATACGCCAAGTCCGGGGTGGCTGTGATACCAGCCGACTATCTGCGCCTCATCGCCGCGCCGCGCGACCTGCTCGTGGATATGCTCCCACGTCTGGTGTGTGAACGTAAGCGAGATGTCCGTGCCTGTCGCGCTCTCGGCCTCGATGAGATCGACGACTTCCACGAACGATCCCTCATCATTGCGATAGAATCCGCCGAGCATTACTCCGCCTACCTCGCGATCCTTGTCGGCAGTGGACTGACGCTCGATTGCACGCATCACGTTCTGGCAGATGAACACCGGGATGGGGTCGGCGTTGGGCGAATCGTAGGCGAGCACGCTCCTGCCGCGATCCGCAAGCGGGCTGGATCGCCGCACGATATGCCGCCGCACCGCCTGTCCTACCTCGATCTGAAATCCTTCGTCGCTCACAGCAATGCCCTCACAAGCATCACTCCCAGCCCGATCAGACCTCCGAGCAGTATGACGCTCGGCCCTACGCAGTTCTCGAACCACGGAGGCCGGTGTCTTCTTCGGCACTTGCCGCACGTAAGCTCGCCCCGACCGACCGGCTGCCCACACTCTATGCACAGCGGGTTATCAGTGATCGCCTGTCGCTGGGTGCCCATCTCGACATCGACCTTCTCGGCGATTCTCGGCGCGATCTTGTCGTTGATCGCGTTGCTCCAAGCCTGCCAGCCATCGCAGCCGTAGACAGAGCACTTGCCGTTCGCCCGCCAACACTCCGCGTGATGATCTACCCCACAGACCGGGCAGCGAACCTTCTCCGCCCTGTCTTCGATTGGACTCAGACAATATGGACAAGTGCTCAAGTCTTACCTCTGGAATCGTTGCCGGAACAGGGTGAGGCAGGTCCGAACAGCGCCTCCCGATCCCCCGATATCTCTATGCCAATCATTCTATCGCCGCTGCGTGCCGTGACAATCTCCATCGCGCCGAAGCCAAGCTTGCTGAGGGGGACGTCCACGAATTCCGATTCCGTTCCACACTCGCTGACCACATCCGGCACGCGCATCGCGCCGCATCTTCGGCAGTTGGGTTCCTCGTCGCCGACTGCATCGAGCAGTCTGAAGAACCGCTCAGTTGTGGCGCAGTTGCGGCAGTGCAGCGAGGTTATCATGTCTCCCGGCAGGTCGATTACCACCTCGCCGGCGAGGTGCTGTCCCGCCACACTCAGCACGTCACCCAGCGTCGCCGTTTCGCTTCGCAGGCCAGTCTCCACGATACGCTCCAGTGTCTCGTGGCTCAGGCAGTCTTCCTTCCTTGTATAGTCTATCACGAAGCAGTCGTAGGTGTTGCCGTCAAAGAAGAATCCCTTGCCCGCGAGGGCGCATCTGTCGCGCGAATGAAGCAGCTTCACCGCTTCCTGCACCTGAACCCCAGCTATCACTGCGGACGTTGTCGGCGTGGTGGGCGTCCGACCTCTCCGCATTGCCTCCCTCGCCAGGAAGCCGCATGAGTTGCGGACGTTGAGCAGTCTGGTGTCCTTTTCGCTGAGCGTACACTCGAAACAGACACCATCCGGCGGCCGGAACACTCGCGCCACGCCCTGGAAACCCTCGGTCGCGCCATCCACCCACGGACGCTGGACCTTCCAGCATGCCGCATTTACCGCCAGCCTTGCGCGCCCGTTGTCGAGTCCGCCGATAACGACATCGGCCCATCGAAACACGCCGAGCCCGACGCCGGTCGCAACGTCGGCGTCCAGCGCGAACGCTCTGCAGTCGGGGTTAATCGCCCGAATGGCATCCGCGGCCGCCTGGGCTTTGGGCCTGCCCTCATCGGATGGCTTGTAGAGAACGCTGCGAGAGAGATTCGAGGTCTCGACCGTGTCGCAATCGACCACGAGTATCGTTCCGACGCCGAGCAAGGCCAAGTCCTTGAGGATCTCGTTGCCCAGCGCGCCCGCCCCGACTACCATCACCTGCGCCTGTCGCAGCCGATCCTGATCCCACCACGGCAGCAGCCTCAGACGTGAGTAGCGGTCTTCTTCGATGCTGAGCGGATGATGGGGGGAATCCATGTCGCAACCTAACCGGCGCCGGCCGTGATCTCAGGGATGAGCCGAAGGATGTCGCCATCTTTGACGCCGCACTGCGACAGGGTAAGGTTGTCGAGCAGGTGCCTACCCGTAGCTTTGTGTAGGAATTTGTATGTGATGGGCGCGCCGGCGGTGTTGACGGCCGGGAGATACAGCACCTCTATGAGCTTGTCTATCACTCGTCCGATCGGGACGTCGTCCGGAAGTGCCGCGTCCTGCTCTTTGCTGCCCGTCGTATCCACGACCACCACATTGACCTTGCCCATCGACCACCCCCGCCGCGTACCCGCGGCCGATTCCCGCCGCGCTGCTGCTCTATTGCTACGATTGCAGCCACGGTCCGGGTTCCCTCGAGGCCTGCTCATTCTCCATGCACGGTTGTATTATACCTGATTCGAGGTCCGAAATACGAAACGGGCCGGAGCTGGTCTGCCCCGGCCCGCGTCGCCAGACGTAGGCGCTCGAACGCGCTACGGACAGTCGGAACAGCCTGCCTGAGGGCGCACGATCCTGAAGAAACCCATCACGGGTGCGTTGATCCTCTCGTCGGGCACTGGAACCCAGACCAACGCCGACTCGAGATCGATCGCGTATGGCCAGCTGTTGGCGAACGGCAATCCGCCGTTGTTTGGGAAGTTGGCCCCGCCCTCCAGCGCTATGAAGTCCATCACAGGCGTATAGGCTTTGTTTGTGTTGGACACACCGACGCCGTTCGGGCACCATTCGAGTATCGGATACTGGATCGGTTTCACCAACGCCCCGACCGGGCCGCCCAGAATGAACGCGGGCGGAGGGGTAGCACCGAAGATCCTGCCGTCAGGGAACAGGAAGTCCTGGCTGTTGAGGACGTCGATGTCGCCCAGCCCGGGCGCAAGGTTTGCCTTGAGCCTGTCGGCCAGAATCGGGTCCTGCACATCGGGAACGATAACCGTCACCTTATCGATGAAGAACGAGATGACGTTCGTCGTGTCCGGCAGTCGTTCCTGGCAGTAGGTGTACCAGGCCGGCAGCGTGATCCTCTTGAGCGTGGGCGTGTACGCTATGACCTGAGGCAGTCTGTAGAGCACTGTCGGATTGCTGTTGTCACGCTGCCAGGTGCTGTCGTTGAGCTGGCCAACGGCCGCTATCGGGCAATCGACAACAACCGGAGACTTTGACGTGCCGTAGGTGGTGGACAAGTCCGCTTGCTTGCCGACTCCAGTCAAGACCGGGAACCCATGCGGGTTCGTGACTGCGTTGTAGGGATTGGTATTCGTCACGAGACGCGCCTTGCCCGAAAGCCACTTTATGAATATCACCGACCATATCCCTGAGTAGTCGGTCTGGGTCGGCACCGCGGTGAACACGGGGCCCTGCTGCACGCCCGTGTTGATGAACATCTTGGCTCCGACGGTCGGGTTGAGCGGATCGAAGCTGAATGCGCTAGTGAGCGGCACAGCCAGCGTGGGCATTGTATATGGGTACGTGTAGGTGCTCGCGAAATTGACGTCGTTGGTGTCGGTGCAGAAGAACCAGACCTGCGCGTCCTGGTAGAACCCCTGCTTGAGCGAGACCGTTACGGTCGTATCCGGGGGGTTGAGGCTGGGGAAGTTTGCCGAAGCGATGCTTCCCAGAGTCAGTAGCAGAACAAACACGGCGAAGACGAGACTGAAGCGCTTCATAATACCTCCTCCTTAAGGTTGCTGCGTGGTCAACGTTTGGCCGTCATCAGCTTACCGCGCTAGCAGGCGGCCAATATGTTGCCATTGTATGGCTAACCGCGAAAGGAATACCCCTGCCAGGCATACGCTAAACACCAAGGGTGCACAATCACCCCGGAGTCGTCAAACAGAGTGCTTGGATGCTTGGGGCTAGCCCGCATTATTCACGAGGATCGTGAGTAACGCTCTTGAAGCCCCGGATTATGCGGATCATGCATAATCCGGGCTAGTTTGTCGCCTTCGCCCGGCGACGTCGAGGAGACAACGCGGCGCATACGAAGAAGACCAGGGTGGAGAGCAGCACGATCGCTGCTCCTGAGGCGATCTGGAGAGGAACCGATATCAGAAGGCCGACGACGCACGAGCCGACACCAAACGCCACCGCCAGCATCATCATCGTCCTGAATCTCTCGGTCAGCTGATACGCCGCCGCCGCGGGGGTGACGATCAGCGCCGAAACCAGCACGATGCCGACCACCTTGATCGACATCACGACCGTCAGCGCCATCATCGTGATCAGCAGGAAATAGAGCTTGCCGGCGGGCACGCCCGTGACTTCGGCCATCTCGGAGTCGAACGTGACGAACATCAAATCCTTATAAAGTAGCCCCACTATGCTCAGCACCAGGGCTGCGATGGCGACAGTCGCCCACACGTCCTGCGCGGTGACGGCAAGAATGCTGCCGAACAAGTAGCTGAAAAGATCTACCTGGTATCCTTGCACGAGGCCGATGACGAGGATCCCCAACGCCATGGTTGACGCGAAGAACACTCCAACCGCGGTGTCTTCCTTGACATGACCCTTTCGCGATGTAAGGCCGATCCCCCATGCCACGAGCACGCAGAATACTATCGCGCTCCAGATCGGGTTGACACCGAGATATACGCCTATCGCCACTCCGCCGAACGACGCGTGAGAGATGCCGGCCCCGATGAACGCGAGACCTTTGAGGACCACGTACACTCCGATCACCGCGCACAATGCGCCGATCAGCATTCCCGCCACCATCGCGCGCTGCATATAGGCGTAGCCGAAAGTCTCAAGCATCGGGATGATCCTCCACAACTATGTGCGGCGCTTCTCCGTGGTGCAGGAATGCCACATGGCATCCATACATCTCCCGAAGGGCAGTGCTGCACGCAACCTCGTCCGGCCGGCAGTGCGCGACCATTGCGGTATTGAGGCAGGCGACCGTGTCGATGTAAGTTGCCACCACGCCGACGTCGTGCGATACGAGCACAATCGTGACTCCTTCACCCTTGAGTTGGCGCAAGAGCTCGTAGAGGCTGCCTGTGGTCATAACATCCACACCGGTAGTTGGTTCGTCGAGGACGAGAAGATCCGGATTGTCCGCGAGTGCGCGTGCAATGAACACCCTCTGACGTTGGCCGCCCGACAGCCGTGCTATGGACCTGTCCTTGAGATCCGCGATGCCCACCTTCTCCAGTGCCGCCATCGCCGCGTCGCGGTCCGAAGCCTTCGGCCTCCTGCCCACGCCTATCCTGCCGTAAGTGCCCATCAGCACGGTTTCGAAGACCGTTATCGGGAAATTGAGGTCGATATCGAATATCTGCGGCACGTAGCCGATTCTGGAGCGCATTTCGCCGATCTCGCCCACAGGTCGGCCGAACACGCGGACCGAGCCGCTGTCGGGTTTGACGAGCCCCAGTATGGCCCTGACGAGCGTAGTCTTGCCGGAGCCATTTGGTCCGACGATGGCCGTGAACTCGCCTCGCTGCACCATCAGCGACACGGAATCGAGCACCACGAGCTCGTTGCGCAGAACCGTGATGTTCTGGACCTCGACTACCGGCGCATCGCTCTGAAGATCCTGAGTTGGTCGAGGGATCATCGCATCGCCTCACCCATTGCCTGGACGTTCGACCGCATCATCTTGATGTAGTCATATCTTGGCGGCTTCCCGAACGCATTGAGCATCACGACCTTCGCCCCGACTTCCTCCGCTACGACGTTCGCCGCCTTCGGATAGACTTGAGGTTCGGCGAATATCGCCTTCACGTGGAGCTTCTTCGCCACGGCTATCGCATTGCTGATGTCGGCGGGCGATGGCTCCTTGCCGGGGCTTGACTCGATGGTGGCGGCCTCGTCGAGGCCGTAGCGGTTCGCGAAATACACCCACGTTGGGTGGAAGGTCACGAAGCTGCGCGACCTGAACGTCGCCACCTGCGAGCGGATGTATGCGTCGAGTTGCTTGAGCTTGGCGACGTAGCGCGCGGCGTTACGAGTGTAATCGTCTCTGTGTGCCGGATCGGCCTTGATAAACGCATCGCGAATAGCATTGACCTGATGGATGGCGTCAATCGGATCCAACCACACGTGCGGGTTGCCGCCTTCGCCCTCACTGTGATCGAGAACGGGAATGCCGTCCGCCGTCTGGATCACTATGAGCTTGGGATTGCCGGTTGCATCTACAATGCCCTTGGCCCAGAACTCGAGACCGATGCCGTTCAGGACCAGCACGGACGCCGTGCTGAGCGCCTCCATCTCGTCCGGCGTGATCTGATAGGTGTGAGGATTCGAGCCCGGCGGCACCAGCAGCTTGACCGTCACCCTGTCACCGCCAACTTCCCTGCTGAAGTTGGCAAGCGGCGCGATGCTGGCCGCGACGACCATTCGATTGCCCTTGGCTGCCGGCTTTCCGCAGCCTACAAGCGCAATGGATATCAGGACCGCGACCACGGCCATCCACTTTCCGCTCTCCACTTCCCACCGTCCCTTCAGAACTTGATTGCCCTCGACAACAGTCCCCGCTTCTGCAGCAGCTTGAGCCGCTCGATCACGTCCGCGCTGTCCTTCGCGCTTTGGTTCAGCCGTGTCAGGAACCAGTCCTCGACGAGCGCAGTCTCCTCGCCAGGCTTGAGCGTGACAATCGGCCCCATCACTTCCATCTCGGCGTAACCGCCGAGGTAATTCGTGTTGCAGGTGTAAAAAGCGGCGTCGCAGCCGCCGTCGGGGTAGGTGACGTCAACAAGCCGCGTCGCCCAGTGTTTCGTGAACGCGAGCTGGCCTCTGATATAGGCCATCCAGCCCGCCTTGGCATCGGTCTCCCAATTCTCCGTTACGTCGTCGTACTTCAGTATCCCAAGGTTCCCAACGCGCTCGATCTGCGTGAGCTTCTTCCCGAGCGGGCAGATGACGTTCCAGCCATCGTCGAAGTTGCTGTTCTCCTTGAGAGGGAATGCAATCCAGCACGGCGTCTTCACCTGTGTGACACCCCACACGCTCCAGGTGATGTCGCGATTCGAGATATTGACCATACGCTCGGTCACGCGCACTCGCGACGTATAGTCGGACAACACGACGTCCCGCACAAACTTGTAGCCCAGATGTTCGATTGGAGCCGTCGTGACGCGCACGCCGTGTCCGTCGGGCAGCACCTCGACCTGCGCGGGCTGCGAATCATAGTAATAGTCGCGGTCGGTCGCGCGCCATCTCGATTCCGGCGCGTTCCATGCTTTGTGCCCGCCGTAGTTCCGCCAGGTTCGACCGATGTCGGGCCCGCTCGTCTTGCCGAACTCGGCTTCGTTCTGCCAGATCGCGTTCTCGCCGTCGATGGAATACTCCATGATGCGTCCGCCGATCTGAGGCACCACTACAAGCCGCACCTCGGGATTCGATATCTCATAGCAGCCCGCCCAACCGTTGTAGTCGATCTGCTTCACCGTTGCTTGCCCCCAGGCTGCACTCGCGCACAGCAGCAGAACATGGGGAATGCAATCACGCAATCGAATCATGAAGTCTTCTCCCCCTCAAGGATGGCCGCCACGCGTTCGGCGAGCTGATCGATCATCGTGCTCAGCAGCTTGGACTCAACGCCAACAAACTCCACGTGCATCTGCTGCAGCGGAATCAGCACCTTTGCTGCGTCAGAAGATGCTACGGCGGTCGCTATCGCGGGGGATATCTCACCCATCATTGAGTTCGGGATCACGATTCCTATGGGGCCGGCTATGCAGCCGACACGAGTCGCATTGAACGCTATCGCGTTCTCGCCCGTGGCGCCCACGTCAGCGCCTGCCTTCACCATCGCCGAAGTCGCGCTGGCGTTTGCTCCCAGTGCTATGATGGAGTGCGGCGCGGCGACGACCGACTTCAGTCGCACCACTATCTGCGCCCCTATCCCGCCTCCCATTCCATCGACCACGGCTATTCGCATAACGGCTCGATCCCGAATTCGCTCAGAAGAAGACTGAGCTTGTAAATTGGCAACCCGACCACGTTAGGATAGCATCCGCACATACTCTTGATCAAGACCGCGCCCTTGCCCTGGATCGCGTACGCCCCTGCTTTGTCCATTGGTTCGCCGGATGCGATATAACGCGAGATCATCTCGTCGGTTAACTGCCTGAATGTGACCTCCGTGGATTCGACATCAGAACGCTCGATTCCGTCGCAGACGACGGAAATCCCCGTATAGACCAGATGTGTTCGGCCGCTCAGCAACCGTAACATCTTTGCAGCTTCAACGGTATCGGATGGTTTACCCAGAATTGCCTCATCTATAACAACGATCGTGTCCGCGCCGATCACGATGGAGTGGGGGAATGACTCCGCGACGTCGCGGGCCTTCATTCTCGCGGAGTGCAGAGCGTGGTCCGGAGGGGCAAGCTCCTTGGGTACGAGCGCCTCATCGAATCCGCTGGGCACTACGCGGAACTCCTTTGCGGCGAGCGAAAGCAGTTCCCGCCTGCGCGGAGACGCGCTTGCAAGGATGATGTCGCGTGGTGGCAAGTGTGTCTTCCTTCCCAGAACTGATGGTTAGACGACTAGTATATCAGCCTGACGATCGCATCCGCCAGCTTCGCGGGGTCGTGCCTGACGACTTCGGTCTGGCTGATGTAGTCGCCGAGTATCGGCCGATATCCCATCTCGCGTATCGCCGCGACGTTCGGCTCCACGAAGAACTGGTTTTCGGCGGCGTACTTGTCGAGCATTGGCTTGTCCGGCCTCTCCTGATTGACCAGAACGTAGTTGAACACGCGGCTCTCCGCGTGCTTGGCGACGGCTTTCACGTGATCAGCCGCGCTGTAGCCGTCCGTCTCGCCCGGCTGGGTCATCACGTTGCAGACGTAGATCTTCACCGCTTCCGATGTCGCTATGGCCTCAGCTACTCCCTGCACGAGCAGGTTCGGGACGACGCTCGTAAACACGCTTCCAGGACCGAGCACGATGCAGTCCGCGGTTTCAATGGCCTTCAGAGTCTCTTCGAGCGGCTTAGCGCCCGATGGATGCAGCATGACATGTTTGATTGGCTTGCCGGAGGACGCGATCCGCGTCTCGCCTTCGGCCAGCGTGCCGTCCATCAGCTCCGCCTGCAGTCGCACCTGCTCGATGGTCGATGGGAGCACGCGCCCGCGGATGGCCAGGATGTTGCTTGTCTCCTTTACTGCGCGTTCGAAATCGCCCGTGATCCGGGTCATGGCCGCGATCAGAAGATTGCCGAACGAGTGGCCGTCAAGCCCTTCTTCGCCATCACCGAAGCGATGCTGGAACAACTCCGTCATCAGGGGTTCCGCGTCGGCCAGCGCGACCAGGCAGTTTCGAATGTCGCCAGGAGGCAGGACTCCCATATCCCTCTTGAGCCGCCCCGAGCTGCCGCCGTCATCGGTCACCGTGACTACCGCCGCGAGATTGCTCGTGTACTGCTTGAGACCGCGCAGCATCGTCGAAAGCCCCGTCCCGCCCCCGATCACGACGATGCTCTGCCCCTGCGCGAGGTAACGCTGCTGGAACACCACGTCCGCCAGCCTGCCATGTATGTCGGGGCTGACCACGCTCGTGATCGAGCGCACTACCTGCCGCAGACTCACGAATATAAGCAGCAGACCCAAAGCGATCAAGCCCAGCCCGACTGCCATCTGCGTGTTGGGATCGTCGAGTCGCAGGCCGAACCACCTGTACAGCACGCTGCCCGCCTGTCCAAGTATATCTACAAGGCGGATATTCGCCAGAAAACCGACCCCCGCCGTTGCTGCCGCCAGTCCCACTGGAATAAGCAGCAGCCACCGCTTAACGCGCATGCCGGGGTAGAGCCATTTGAGGCTGCTGGCCAGGCTCCTAATGCGCATCTGTCTGCCCTCGTGCCTGCGTCAAGTCTCTGTGCTCCACACGCACCGTATAGTTCCCCGCCGAAAGGAACCGCGCCAGTTCGTTTGCCACGACGACCGATCTGTGCTTTCCGCCCGTGCACCCGATGGCTATCGTGAGATATGCCTTGCCTTCCTTGATGTACTGGGGCAGGCTGAATTCCACGAGGTCGAAAAGCTTCTCCAGCAGCGGCTCGGTCAGCGGATCGGAGAGAACGTATTGCGCCACTTCATCATTCGTGCCATTCAGGTTTCTCAACCCTTGCACCCAGAACGGATTTGCCAGGAATCTCACGTCGAAGACGAGGTCCGCATCCAGCGGCGTCCCGTGTTTGAACCCGAACGACACCACCGCGATCATCAGCCTCTCCTGGCTTTTTGAGGGACCGAAGAACTCGCGAATCAGCCTGCGCAAGCCCTCGGGCTCGAGGTTGGTCGTATCGATGATCTTGTCGGCGTTCTCCTTGAGGTCGGCCATCATGTCGCGCTCGAACGCGATAGCGTCGAGGATGCCGCGCTCCTCCGTCACAAGCGGGTGCTTACGGCGGGTTTCCTTGAACCGCTTGACGAGCTCAGCATCGCTCGAATCCAGGAACAGTATGACCGGTGGCTGGAAGTAATTCACGGGCTGTTCGCGCAACTGCCGGCAGACCGGCAGAATCTGGTCGAAGAACTGCCCGGCGCGCGCGTCCACCGTTATCGCGACGTTCTCCGGCTGCGCGGGCGGTTTCCAGAACTCGATCACGCCCGGCAGCGCACCGGGAGGGATATTGTCGATACAGTGGAAATCGAGGTCCTCGAACGTGTTGGAAGTCATCGACTTGCCCGCGCCGCTCATGCCCGTTATAATCACCAACTGGCTCTGTTTCCTCAAGCCCTCTTCTCCTTGATAGGCCAGCAAAGAACCGTACTGACCGCCGCGTACACAACCGACCCAAACAGCGCGCCCCAACCGTTCATCAGGCCTCCCGTCAGCTTGCCCGCTCCCCAGAACAGCAGCGCGTTAGCAAGGAAGCTGAACAGCCCGAACGTCATGCAATTGATGGGCATGGACATGAGCTTGACCACTGGGCGTATCAATGCGTTGATCACCGCCATCGCCGGCACGAATATGATCACGTGCCATCCCGGCTCCCACGCCAGCTTGATCGGTGGGATCTGATTTGCGGCCCAGATGGTTATGAGTATGGCAAACAGGCCCGCTACCCACCGCAGCATGATGTTCTTCATCAGACGTCCATTCCCTCAAGACGCAGCAGTTGACGTTTCCATTCCATTCCCAGGGCGAATCCGCCGAGCCCGTTTGACGCAAGCACCCGGTGGCACGGCACTATGATCGGCAGTTGGTTTCTGGCCATCGCCGAGCCGGCTGCGCGCGCGGCCTTCGCATTCCCGGCTGTCCTTGCAAGATCACGATAGGTAGTGACGTTGCCGTAGGGAATGCTGCGTGCCGCAACCTGCACCGCCGCAAGGAACGGCGGCTGCGCCGACACGTCGATCTCGATGTCATCGAAATCAACTCTCTCCCCGGCGAAATACCGCGCCAGCCGTTCCGGCAGGTCGCCAAACGCACTACGATCTTCCACACAGCCCTCGCCCAATCCTGCATCGAGCGCGGCCATCGCCTCCTCGCGCGATGGCTTGGGCAGCGTCGATCTCACGAGCTTGCCGTTGCGCCCGACAAGCGCGATCCATCCATGTCCGCTGTCTAATACAGTGTAGTAACCCACGACATCTGCCTCCAACTCACATATTATACGTCAACATGCTCGGTAACGGCTTCCGCGGCGCAATCGGAGCCATCCATTTGGAGGTTCTCAACTCATTCAGTCTTGCGGGCTCGCTCGCGAACGGTTATACTAGTTACCGGTTGGTTGGCGCAGTAGTGATCCGCGGCGGCTCGACGTTGGCGACGGGGACGCCGTGGCAGTTAAAAGCATTACAGTTTAGGAGGAGCAACAGTGGCTGATATGGAGGCACTGGCGCAAGCCATCATCAGTGGCAAAGCGCCCGACGCGAAAACGCTCACCGAAGCAGCGTTGGCCGAAGGTGTGGGACCCGGAGAGGTCCTCAACAACGGCCTGGTGGCCGGTATGAACGTGGTGGGCTCGAAGTTCAAGAACAATGAGTTCTACGTTCCCGAGGTTCTCATAGCGGCTCGCGCTATGAAGATGGCAATGGAGGTCCTTCGACCGAAGCTTGCCGACAGCGGCGTCGAGCCGAAGGGCAAGGTCGCGATCGGCACGGTCCGCGGCGACCTGCACGACATCGGCAAGAATCTCGTGGCTATGATGCTCGAGGGCGCCGGCTTCGAGATCATGGATCTCGGTGTGGACGTCAAGCCCGAGCAGTTCGTCGAGGCAGTCAAGAGCGGCGCGGACGTGGTTGCGCTGTCGGCGCTTCTGACGACGACGATGCCCGCGATGAAGGAAACCATCGAGGCGCTCAAGGCCGGCGGCGTTCGCGAGAGCGCGTGCGTGATGATCGGTGGCGCGCCCGTGACGCAGAACTACGCGGATGAGATCGGCGCGGACGGCTACGCACCGGATGCTGCCAGCGCGGTCGATACCGCTAAGGCTCTGCTCAAGATATAGCGCACAAGTCCTCCCTCTCCTGGGGGAGAGGATCGGGGTGAGGGCGCAGCCAGTCACGAAAGCACGAAAGTGGGAGGTCGTCAGCGCAAGCTGAATCGGCTCTCATTTCGTGCTTTCTGTCTTTCGTGTTTTCGCGATGAATGCCGCCTCTGGCTTTTGGCTCGGCCTTTGTCTATAATTGTCCTATGGGAAACCTGACGCCTCGCTCGTTCTGCCTGATCTGCATCGCAATCGCTCTCGGCGGTTTCGGGCAAGTCTTCCTCAAATGGGGCCTGCCGCCTGGGGCCATTGCTGGGGGGCACGGTCTAGTCGGCACCGTGTTTGGCATCCTTGTCGCGATGACAAATCCCAAGGTGGTGATCGGACTGGCGCTATATGTCATCAGCACGTTCTTCTGGCTGATGGCTGTCAGTCGCGTGAGGCTCAGTGTCGCGTATCCTCTGATCAGCATGAGCTACCCGCTGGTTGTCGTTCTCTCGGCCACCATTCTCCACGAGCAGGTGAAGTGGGTGCTGGCAGTGGCCGGACTCGCGTTCATCAGCGCCGGGGTGTCGTTTATCGGGCTCGGACTCGGCAGAGGCGCCAAGGAGGGCGAATCGTGCAAGGGCTGACAGTCACTTCTTTCGGCCTGATCTGGCTGACTCTCGTTCTGCTGAGCTGCGGTCAGGTGCTCATCAAGCTCGGCCTGGGGACTGCGGGAATTCCGACCGGCTCGAATCCGGCGGGCACGATCATCAATATCATCAAGGTCGTGTTTCGGCCCAAGGTTTTTGCCGGCTTCTGCTTCTACGTGGTCGGCACGCTCGTCTGGCTGTTCGTGTTGAGCCGCGTGAGCCTCAGCATTGCGTTCCCGCTGTTCAGTATGAGTTACTTCCTTGTCGTGATTCTCTCCGCCACGGTGCTCAAGGAGCGCGTCGTCTGGAAATACGCAATTGTGGGACTGGTGCTGATAAGCGTGGGCGTGTCGTGCATCGGGCTGTCCAGTCCGCCGCGCCACTCGTCAGAAGCCCCGAAGGCCCCGCTAGCCATGAGTAGGCCGGGTCCTGTGGCCGTATCCGAGGGCGCTGCGGCTCGAGTCTCGGACACACGACACCCGACCTCGGACTTCGAGAAAGCGAGGTAGCGAACACGAGCAGGCTGACCATCCGACGCGTCTGGCCTTACGCGCTCTTTGCGGTCCTCGTGTGCGTCTTCCTCTGGAGGCCGATCTTCACCGGTCGCGCACTCCTGCCGGGCGATTACCTCGCGCAGATGTCGCCTTGGAGCACGGTCTGCAAGGCGCCGAATCCCGTTCCCCAATGGAACCCGCTGCAGTGGGACGCGATCTCGCAGTTCTACCCCTGGCGTGTGTTCTATGCTCGCTCCATGCGCGCGGGTCACATCCCACTGTGGAACCCGCACCAGTTCTGCGGAACACCGTTTCTGGCTAACGGGCAGTCGGCGTGTCTATATCCGTTCAACCTTGTGTTCCTTATCTTTAACACGATCACGGGCTTCACCATCTTCGCCGCGCTGCACCTGTTCCTCGCCCAGGTCTTCATGTATTGGATGATGCGCGAACTCGGCGCGAAGGAGTTCGGGGGCGTCATTGCCGCGGTTGTGTTCGCGTTCTCGGCGTTCATGGTGTTGTGGCTGGAACTGCCGACGTTCGTCAGCGTGGCGGTTTGGCTGCCGCTGGCGGTAATGCTCGCGAACAGGTCGGTGGAGCGGCGGTCGGTGTTCTACGGAATGCTGTGCGGGGTCGCGCTGGCGATGGCGTTTCTCGCGGGCCATTTCCAGATCGCGTTCTACGTGGTGCTGGCGACGGGCCTGTTCTGGCTGTGGAAGATGGTCCAGGTCTGGCGCGACGAGGGCAAGGTCTACACCGTTCTCAAGGTCATCGTGCCGCTTGCCGGCTGTGTTCTGATCGCTATTCTCCTCTCCGCGCCGCAGATGCTGCCCACGCAGGAACTCAGCGCCAATTCGCATCGCGTTCGTGAGATCACTGAGGAGGGCTATGAGCGATTCATCGACAACGCCCTGCCTGCATACAGACTCGTGACTGCGTTCGCGCCGGACTTCTTCGGTAATCCCAGCCAGAACAACTACTACCTGCTCGGCCGGTTGGGCGACAGCTCGCACGTCGGCAGCGCGGCGGACTACATGGAGTACGGCATGTACGCCGGGATACTGCCGCTGATGCTCGCGCTGATCGCTCTCGCCTCGATCCGGCGCAAGTACGTCGGCTTCTTCGTCCTGATGACGGCCATCGCGCTTCTCACCGCCACCGGCACGCCGATCAATCGACTCTTCTACTTCGGCATCCCCGGCTTCTCAGCCCTCGGCGGACCGAATCGAATTCTGCTTCTCTATCTATTCGGCATCGCGGCGCTGGCGGGGTTTGGGCTGGAGTACATTGCTGAGCGCAGAGACGACAGACTCTGCTGGAGGGGGAGTCCGATTCGCTGCCGAGGCAGGTGTCTTGGCAGTGTGGGCCCTACGTTCGCTTTGGTCGGTTTCGCGGCTGCCGGCGGGGTTTCGCTATGGATACACTGGCTCTACGTCAACTACCCGCCTCCTCAGCCTTTACATCCGATCAACGGAGCGTCTCTCTTCCTGCTGCTGTTTTTCTCCCCGTTAGTCATGGGCCTGAACAAGCTCAGCCTCAGGGCGTATTGCCTGGTAATTGCTCTGGTGATCATCGCCGACCTCTTCGCCTTCGGCATCAACTACAACCCGACGTGCCCTCGCTCCGAGGTCTATCCGAGGACCAAGCTCACGACCGAACTGCAGCGACTTACGAGGAACGGCGAGCGCATCGCACCGATCAATCCCGATTGGAGCTTGTTCGAGACTCCCAAGGCCATCCTTCCGCCCAACGCCGCCATGGTCTACGGTCTCTACGACGTCCAGGGCTACGACTCGCTGTTTACGAAGCGGTATCAGACCCGGCTGGCGAACACTGAAGGCGTCGATCCCAGCCCGCCCGAGAACGGCAACATGGTGCTGGTGAAGCGATACACGCCTGCCCTCGGCCAACTGGCTGATTACGCCATTAGCTCTCATCAGATCGACGGAAAGGAAGCAAAGCTTGTGTCCAAGGTTGGCGACACTTACCTGTACAGACTCACCGGCGCAGGTGATCGACATTCGCCGTTTCCCATTCCCAATTCCCCATTTGAACTCCGCCTCGGCCTCTTCCTGATGTTCGTCGGGGTGGGAGCGCTGACCTGCGTCGGAGTGTATCGAGCCGCGCGGTATAGGAAACAGGCAAAGAGTTGAGCAGAGTTGATCGCTCAGAACTGAGGTGGGTGCTTGTCTGGGCAGTGCTGATCGTGCTGCTCGCCAGCGTGCCGTACGTCTACGGCACCTGGCTTACACCGCCCGGCTGCACGTTCCTGGGCCTGACACACAACATCGACGACGGCGCCGTATACCTTTCGTGGATGCGTCAGGCAGCCGACGGCCACTTCTTCGAGCGCAATCTCTTCACCAGCGAACCTCAGCCCGCGCAGCCACCGGTGCGCTCCCCCGTTCGCCAGTTCAACGTGCTGTTTCTCGCGATGGGCTGGTTTGCCGCCGTTACACATCTGCCGCTGATCGTCGTGTTTCACCTGTTCAGGGGTGTATTAGGAATTGCTCTAATCCTGTGCATCTGGCGGTTCTCCAAGCTGTTCCTCGATGACCCGAACCAGCGCAAGCTTCTCATACCGCTGGTCGGATTGTCGGCCGGAATCGGCTGGCTCATTCCCAACGCGACCATGCCCACGGGCGCCGTCGACGTCTGGCAGCCCGAGGCGATCACGTTCCTATCGATCTACCTCAACCCGCTCTTTCTCGCCGGCCTGCTCCTGATGATCGGCGCGTTCTACTGGCTCGAACTGGCCCGACGCGAGGGCAAGGCGCGCTGCGCCGTATACGCCGGCTTGCACCTGCTCGCACTCGGCAACGTCCACACCTACGATGTTCTCACCGCTGCCTGCGTCTGGACGGCGTATCTGATCGTCGTCTGGGCCACTGAGAAACGCTTCCCCGCGAGGACCGTCGGCCTGACCGCGCTCGCCGCTGCCATTGCAGTTCCGTCCATAGCCTACCAGTTCTGGGTCTACTTCACCGATCCCATTTTCGCAGCCCGCGCCAACACCGAGATCGCCTCCCCGCCCATCTGGTCGTTCTTCGAGGGCTACGGTCTCATCCTGATCGGGGCTCTAGCTGCGGCTGTCGTTGCCTGGAAAAATCTGAAATCTAAAATCGTCAATCTGAAATTCATTCTCGTCTGGTCCGTCGTGGGCTTCGCAATCCCCTACATTCCGATCGCACAGCAGCGCAAGCTCGTGATGGGCCTGCACATTCCCCTCTGTATCCTCTGTGCCTACGCGCTCAGCCGGCTTCTGCCCAGGCTTCCCGGAACCCTCGGCCGCACGGTGTTTCTCGCGATTCTGGTTGTCGCGGCTGGGTCGAATGCGAAGTTTCTCTCCCGCGATATGGGAATGCTCTCGCAAGGGATCACCGCTCCGCAGTTCAGCGCGTATATCGGCGACTCGGAGCTTCGCGCGATGGGCTACCTTCGCGAGCACGCCACCGCCCGCGACTCGATCCTCGCGCCGCCGGCGTTCTCGCTCTTCGTCCCGGCGTTCACCGGCAGGCATGTCTGCTACGGGCACTGGAGCGAGACTCCGAACTACGCCGAGAAGAGAGCGCAGTGGGTCGCGCTTGGCTCGTCGTGGGGCGGGACGAGCTATTGGCTGGACCTTCTTGCGGCCAGCCGCGCTACCTACTACGTATCGGAATCGCGCGCATTCGACCCGCCACCCGCGCTCCGAAGCTGCTTCGCCACGTGCTTCCGGAGCGGGGACGTGAGAGTGTATCGGTTCTACGCCGACGCACGGATCAAGGGCGCCCACCGCCCATGAAAGTCTACTCGCAAGAATCCCTCGGTCCCGCCCACGAGGCCATATTGGCAATGATCCAGCCCGGATCTCGCGTTCTGGAGCTTGGCTGCGCGACCGGCCACATGACACGCGCCCTCAGAGAGAGGCTCAACTGCTGCGTTACGGCTGTCGAGATCGATCCCGAGCAGGCCGGACAGGCTGAGCCCTTCGCGGATTCGATGGTCGTCGGCGACATCTCCAGACCCGCGACCTGGGAGTCCCTGCGCGGGCCGTTCGACTGCGCCATATTAGCAGACGTTCTGGAACATCTTGCCGACCCCGGCGAAGCGCTGCGCAGTTGCCGCACGCTGCTGGCGGATGGTGGCTGCGTACTGGCATCAATTCCCAATGTAGCGTACTATCGCATCCGTCTCGATCTCCTGCGCGGCCGGTTCGACTACACCGACTACGGAATCCTCGACGACGCCCACCTCCGGTTCTTCACGGCAAAGACCATCCGCGCCCTTTTCGCCGCAACCGGCTACACCACTACGGATTTCATCCCCGTCTATCGTCGCCGTATTCCACCCGCGATCGACGCCGCACTGACGTACCCGTTTGCATACCAATTTGTGATCCGGGGTGACGTGGATTGCTGCCACTTGCTCCCGCAGAACTGAACTCTCTCGATGTGACACGCTGATTGCCGAGCTGTCCTCGCTCGTGCTATAATCGGTCCTGGCTGGGCTACGGACGCTCTGCCGGTATTTGCGTGGTGGGTGACGCGTGGGTCTGAAGTTTCGCAAACACATCTGGAAAATGTCGCGGTGGCTGAACCGCAATCGGCGAGTCGATCGCCATCCCGACCTCTGGCACAAGTCCATTTCGAACTCCGACCTGCAAGTCCGGCGCATCGCGTCAACGGTCGATGTTGACGTTCTCTCCGGCGGTGGCGGTTACCACTGGTACGGCAACGACTGGTGGACGAACCTGTCCTGCCCGCACGCATTTCAGTACCTCAGCCTCGATTCCCTCTATCCCGCGAACTACTTCAGGTCCAAGGCCGACGGCGGCGCACACCCTGCCCAGTCAATGGCCGCGGACCTCTATGAGTATATGCAGAGCACATACAAGGCTGTGTTCGGCATGCCCTTCGAGTCGATTCTCGAACTGGGCGTGGGCGCGGGTGAGATCACACGCCAGTTCCGCGAGCACGGCCTCGACTATTGCGCTGTTGAGGGCACGTCCGAAGGTGCTGCCAAGCTCAGACAAGACGGTGTGCCCGCCGACAGAATCGTGGTGGCCGACCTCAAGTTCCTCGATCCACTCCCTCGCAAGTGGGACCTCGTCATGTGCACCGAGGTCGCCGAGCACATCGAGCCCTGGTTTGCCAGCAAGGTCGTCGACGACTGTGTCCGGCATGCCGACGCCGTCTGGTTCAGCGCTGCCGACCGGCGGATCCGTCCTCATTACCACCACATGAACGAGATATCCATCGAGGCGTGGGACAACCTCTTTGCCTGCATGGGTTTCCCCGTTTTCGTCGAGCTTGACGGTCGGCACGAGCGCGCCGACAGGCTCTACCTGTCGAGCGAGCTCGAGCGTCTTTTCTGATTGCCCAGTTGCTCGTAGTCGTGCTATAATCTGGCGGTTCACAACGCTAGAGCTTGTTGGGTGGTGCAAGGGGTGCGCGAGTCGATTACGGAATTTGTCAAGATCGTAGCCGAGACGCTGCCTGTTGCCGATCCCATCTATGAGTTTGGCGCACTGCAGGTCCTGGACTTCGACAACTGCTACGTCGAGAGCGCGGGCGAGGAGGATTTCCCCCACACCGTGGTCGGAATCGGTTCCAGGGGCGAGAGTATCATCACAGAGCAGTTCCTCCGGGAAATCGCCGAATGGAAGCGGCGCTGGTTCTTCCACCACGGCCGCTCGTGGAGGCAGTTCCGAATGCACTGCACTCCGCCGATTCTGAGGGGCTTCTCGAGACAGATCAGCAGATACTTCGGTTAGCCCGGGCTGGGGACGCTCGCGGAGAGTGCATCCCGGATGTGGCGCGCAGGACAGGTAGCCGTATGGTGGATTTCAAGCACGACAAGCCATATCACCAGAAAGGCCTTGTTCCCACTCATCGAGTCGTGATGGGCTTCGTCCGTCCTGGTTCGAGGGTGCTGGAGTTCGGCTGTGCCGGCGGCTATATGACCAAGGGGTTTCAGGAAGAGATGGGCTGCTCGGTCACGGCCGTTGATATCAACGCCGAAGTCGCCGAGCAGGCGCGTCCCTACGCTGAAAAGCTGATCACTGGTGACATCGAGCACCCCGAGATCTGGGAACAGATCGAGGGCCAGTTCGATGCCGCGATATTCGCCGACGTCCTCGAACACCTCGCCGATCCCTGGCAAACCCTTCGCCGTACGAAGAAGGTCCTGCGAGAAGACGGCCTCATCGTGTCCTCGATTCCGAACGTAGCCTACTACAAGATCCGCAAACAGCTCCTGCTCGGCCGGTTCGACTACACCGAGTATGGCATCCTGGACGATACCCACCTCCGCTTCTTCACTGAGAAGACCACACGCGCGCTCTTCGAGGCCACGGGCTACGAGGTCACTGACATGCTGCGCAGGTTCCGCGCAAAGACCGACCGCAGGCTCTGGCGGCTCAATCCCAACGCATTCACCTATCAGTTCGTGGTGAAGGCCGTGCCCCGCCGGGAGGACTAGCATGGCCGAGCGCGCGCCGTTCGTGTCCGTGATAATGCCGACCTACAATCTTGTGGCCTACACGGCGGATGCCCTCGATTCGGTTCGAGCCCAGACATTTGCGGACTTCGAGGTCGTCATAGTAGACGACGGTTCCACGGACAACACAGTCGATATCGTGAAGCCGTTTCTAGCCGACCCCCGATTCAGGCTCATCGAGCAGCCCAACGCCGGCACTTCCGCGGCCCGCAACACGGCCATATCGCATGCCGTGGGCGAATGGATCGCGCTTCTCGACTGCGACGATCTCTGGCTGCCCGACAAGCTGGCAAGGCAGGCCGAACTGATCGCCGAGCACCCCGACGCTGCCCTGGTGTTCGGAAACGGAATCGAGTTCAACGAGACCGGCGATGAGTGGCCGTTCTACCGTAAGCGCGAGGTGTTCCCGGACGGCGCGGGGCTCGATCGCCTGCTCAAGGGGAACTGCTTCTGGGCGCTGACGGTGATGGTGCGCCGACGCGACGTGCTGGATGCCGGGATGCTGCGGGCCGATACGCCCGGAGTGGATGACTACGACCTCTGGCTCAAGGTCCTCGAAGACGGAGGCGTCGCGCGAGGCGTATGGGAGCCCATCGCTCGATACCGGAAGCGGCGCGACAGTCAGGGCGTCAACAAGGCCGTGATGTTCGAGCTTCTGCTGAAGGTCTACGAGGACGCACGCGACCGTCAGCCTGACCCTCGCCTCAGGTCGCTCGCCGAGGACAGGCTCGCGCGAACTCGCAGTGACCTGCTATTGGTCAAGGCCCGTCAGTCACTCGAAGACACTGCGGCCTGCCGGAAGTATATGTTCGCCGCGTGGCGGCAGTACCCTCGACGCCTCAAGCCGATCGCGATGCTTGCCGCGCTGACTATGGGCCGCCGGGGATCGGTCGCCAAGGCCCTGGCCAGGAAGTGGTAGCGCATGGACGGCACTCCCGCTGAGGTATCGATCGTCGTGCTGAATTACCGGACCGCGGAGCAGACTGTCCGCGCTTTGGAGTGTGCAGTCACAGCCGCCGATGGACTGAGCACTGACGAGATCGTCGTGGACAACGCGTCCGGCGACGGCAGCGCGGAGGTCATCAGGTCTTCCCGGCCTTCGGCGCGCTTGATCGAGATGCCGGAGAATCGGGGTTTCGCGGCCGGCATGAACGCCGGCATTCGTGAGGCTGCAGGCGAATATGTGCTCCTGCTCAACAGCGATGTCGAGGCGACGCCGGGCTCCATAGCCGCGATAGTTGAGTTTGCTCGCGCGAACTCGGATGTCGGCCTTGTTGCGCCTCTGATGGTAGATGAGAACGACGGCCCGATCCGCAGCTTGTGCCTGGCGCCGACGCTGTGGCGTGTGCTCGTGCCGGCGCTTGGCAAGGCGGGCTATAAGCGGTGGCAGCGCCGCGTAAAGGCCGATCCGCTCGATGTCGAGGCAACCGAAGGCGCCGCGATCATCGTCAGCCGCGCTGCTCTGGACAAGGCAGGTCTGCTCGACGAGGATTTCTTCTTCTATCACGAGAACGTGGAATGGTGCATGCGCATCCGCGGCGCGGGCCTGAGGATCGTGCTTCTTCCGTCCGCCCGCATGAAGCATCTGCGTGGTGGGTCGAGTGGGGGAGTGTGGCTGCCTGCTCGAATCGAGCTGAAGCGCTCGGAGTATCAGTTGCTGGGAAAGCGGTTTGGCCGCGGCGTGCGCTCTCTCGCGATTGCGCGTGATGTCCTTTCGGGAGCCATCAGGTGCGCTTTCTACTGCCTGCCGGGTCTTTCGCGAACGAAGCTCGCGACGCATTGCGCTGTTCTGAGATGGGTGGCGATGGGAATGCCCGACCGTCGCGATGCGCGCTACAGGGCAAGATTCGGGGTGTGGGATTGATGTTTGGACGCAGGATACGCATTGCCGCGGGGATATGCGCTCACAATGAGGAGGACTACGTCGCCTACGCGATTCGTGGGATGTACGATTTCGCCGATGTGATTGCTGTAAGCGTGGATACGGGTCAGGGCTGGGGTGGGGAGTCCGGCGAGCTTGACCGTACTCTCGAGATCGTGCGCGAACTCCCGGACCCGGACGGCAAGATACGCCTGGTCGTCGGCGAGTGGTCCAACGAGACCGAGCAGCGCAACGCGAATCTCGACGCGGTCCGCGACTGCGTTGACTACTACATGATCGTGGACCCTGATGAGATATATACTCAGGAGGGGCTGAAGCGCTTGCGCGGCTACATCGCCTGGCGTCCGCACATCGGCCAGTTCCGAATGCGGTTCAACACGTACTGGAAGATCAACCCCGTGCACATCATCGATCCGCCGGAGCCGCTCAAGGCCTACACGATCACGCGCGTGCGGCCGGCCACGCATTTTGTCGGGCTCAGGCGCAGCAGCGAGCGCTGGAAGTGTGCGATACCGCGCAGTGTGGTCGTCTGCCACCATTTCTCGTACGCGCGGCCGGCCGAAAAGGTTCTGCGCAAGATCCGCAGCTTCAGCCACCGAGATGATCTCGTGCCCAATTGGTACGAAAACGTCTGGCTGCGGTGGGACGAGGACCACAACCTCGAGGATCTCCATCCCATGCATCCGCCGGAGTACAAACGCGCCATACCCGTCGAGATTGATTCGCTTCCGGAGGCAATGCGGGATCACCCGTTCGTGAGACCGAAAATTCTCGGCCCGATCCCTTGACTTGCCCGGCGCAGGTCCCTATAATGTAGTTTACGCGGCGGCCGTCAAGCTGCCGCATCGGAGCCTATGCAGATTTCGAGCGTGATTATCTGAAATATCGGCTCTACAGGCGAATCGTTCCTTGATATAGCAAGGGAAGACATTCGTCTTCCCTTTTTCGTTGCTTCATTGCTTCGATGTGACGTGGGCCTATAGCTCAGTTGGTTAGAGCGCACCCCTGATAAGGGTGAGGTCGTTGGTCCGAATCCAACTAGGCCCACCAGTCCGGAGGTTAGAAGCTAGAGGTGAGAGGTTAGAAGCGTCCATCCTCTAACATCTAACCTCTAACATCTAGACCGGGGGCTTAGCTCAGCTGGGAGAGCACATCCTTTGCACGGATGGGGTCAGGGGTTCGAATCCCCTAGCCTCCACCATTTGAAGCCAAGGTTGGAAGTCGGGAACTCAAGTTCCCGGTTCTGATAGCGCTTTCGGGCAGAGATCCGCGAGCGTTTGCATACTGTTCATTGTCAGTTGAATATGGTAGTGAGTGCGCATGCGTAGTCTTAAGGACCGGTCGGCGGTTGTCGGTCGTCGGTCGACGGTGATTTGACCGTTGACAGTTGATCGTTGACTGTTGACCAAATAAAGGTTTGGTCAAGCTACAAAGGGCGTATGGTGGATGCCTTGGGGCAAAGAGCCGATGAAGGGCGCAGTAAGCGGCGAAACGCGTCGGGGAGCAGCAAACATGCTTTGATCCGGCGGTACCCGAATGGGGAAACCCGGCACTGGTCATGCGGTGTCAGCGCATAGTGAATCCATAGCTATGCGCGGGTAAGTGGGTGAACTGAAACATCTTAGTAACCCGAGTAAAAGAAAGCGAAGCGATTCCGTGAGTAGCGGCGAGCGAAACCGGAACAGCCTAAACCTGTATCGTGTGATAGGACGCAGCCGTTGCGGTATGGGTGTAGTGGGTTCAGACTGGCGAACTGCGAGATAGCCGGCAAGTTACAAAACCAATTGTTAGCCGAAGTCGACTGGAACGTCGTGCCATAGGAAGTGATAGCCTTGTAGGCGAAAGCAATTGGTCTTGCGTCTGACACCCGAGTAGCGCGGGACACGAGTAATCTTGCGTGAATCTGGGCGGACCACCGTCTAAGGCTAAATACTCTTTGCCACCGATAGCGGATAGTACCGTGAGGGAAAGGTGAAAAGAACCCCGGGAGGGGAGTGAAATAGAACCTGAAACCATATGCCTACGAACAGTCAGAGCACCATATCCACGCTTGCGTGGATGGTGTGATGGCGTGCCTTTTGCATAATGATCCGGCGAGTTGCTGTATGTTGCGAGGTTAAGCGCGTAAGGCGTGTAGCCGTAGCGAAAGCGAGTCCGAACAGGGCGTCTAGTAGGATATAGCAGACCCGAAACCGAGTGATCTACCCATGGTCAGGTTGAAGCTCCGGTAACACGGAGTGGAGGACCGAACTAATGTCAGTTGAAAATGGCTTGGATGAACTGTGGGTAGCAGGTGAAATGCTAATCGAACTCGGAGATAGCTGGTTCTCTCCGAAATGCATTTAGGTGCAGCGTTACGTGTTTTGTTCCGGAGGTAGAGCACTGGATGGTCTAGGGGCCCTACCAGGTTACCAAAATCAACCAAACTCCGAATGCCGGAACACCATAGCGTAGCAGTGAGACTGCGGGAGATAAGTTTCGTAGTCGAAAGGGAAACAGCCCAGACCAACAGCTAAGGTCCCTAAATACTGGCTAAGTGTAAAAGGATGTGAGATTGCATAGACAACCAGGATGTTGGCTTAGAAGCAGCCACCGTCTAAGAAGTGCGTAACAGCTTACTGGTCGAATGTGATTTTGCGCCGATAATGTAAGGGGGCTCAAGCCAGTTACCGAAGCTTTGGAGTTTAGAGGTTAGATGTAAGGGGTTAGAAGTTGGAACGAGCACTCAGCTATCAGCCATCAGCTATCAGCGAGCGGGTTTGTGGTTTGCTGACGGCTGAGAGCTGAAAGCTGAAAGCCGTCTAGCATCTTACTTCTAACATCTAGCCTCTAGACTGGTAGGAGAGCGTTGAATGCGGGTTGAAGTCGTATCGTAAGAAGCGGTGGACTGCATTCAAGTGAGGATGCCGGAATGAGTAGCGAAAAGGGAAGTGAGAATCTTCCCCGCCGAAAGCCTAAGGGTTCTTAAGGAAGGATCGTCCTCTTGAGTTTAGTCGGGCCTAAGGCGAGGCCGAGTGGCGTAGTCGATGGACATCCGGTGTATATTCCGGAACCAGTTGGCGGCGTTTGAGCGATGGGGTGACGCAGTTTGATGGGACCAGGCACGGGATTGGTAGTCCGTGTTTGTGCGTAGGTGTAGTCCGGCAGGCAAATCCACCGGAGTAGAAAACACTGGCGTGCAACGAGTGGCGTAGAGATACAAAGCGAAGTGGTTCTTTTGGCTGCCAAGAAAACCCTCTAGTGAGTTGTCAACTGCCCGTACCGCAAACCGACACAGGTAGGCAAGTAGAGGATACTAAGGCGTGCGAGATAACCCTCGTTAAGGAACTAGGCAATCTGACCCCGTAACTTCGGGAGAAGGGGTGCCCTGGGTGGACTCGGTTTTGACACCGTGGATTACCTGGGGTCGCAGTGACAAGGCTCGAGCGACTGTTTAACAAAAACACAGGTCTCTGCTAAAGCGAAAGCTGATGTATAGGGGCTGACACCTGCCCAATGCCAGAAGGTTAACAGGAGGGGTTAGTCAGCAATGGCGAAGCTCTGAATCGAAGCCCTGGTGAATGGCGGCCGTAACTATAACGGTCCTAAGGTAGCGAAATTCCTTGTCGGGTAAGTTCCGACCTGCACGAAAGGTGTAACGACTTGAGCGCTGTCTCAACGAGGGACTCGGCGAAGTTGTAGCATGCGTGAAGATGCGCATTACCCGCATCAGGACGGAAAGACCCCGTGGAGCTTTACTACACCTTGATATTGGGTTTTGGTTTAGCATGTAGAGAATAGGTGGGAGAGGCAACTCAGCAGTGGAATACCACCCTTGCTAGGCTGGAATTCTAACCAGTGTTCGTTATCCGGGCATGGGACAGTATCAGGCGGGTAGTTTGACTGGGGCGGTCGCCTCCTAAAAAGTAACGGAGGCGTCCAAAGGTCGGCTCAGGCTGGTTGGAAATCAGCCGTTAGAGTATAAAGGCATAAGCCGACTTGACTGCGAGAGCGACGGCTCGAGCAGGTGGGAAACCAGGGCTTAATGACCCTCTGGCACAGTGTGGAATGGCCAGGGTTCATCGGATAAAAGTTACCCCGGGGATAACAGGCTTATCTTGCCCAAGCGCTCACAGCGACGGCAAGGTTTGGCACCTCGATGTCGGCTCGTCGCATCCTGGGGCTGTAGTCGGTCCCAAGGGTTGGGCTGTTCGCCCATTAAAGCGGTACGCGAGCTGGGTTCAGAACGTCGTGAGACAGTTCGGTCCCTATCCGATGCGGGCGTAAGAAGATTGCGTGGGGCTGCCCCTAGTACGAGAGGACCGGGGTGGACAGACCTCTGGTGTATCGGTTGTCGTGCCAACGGCAGGTGCCGAGTAGCTATGTCTGGAAGGGATAACCGCTGAAAGCATCTAAGTGGGAAGCTCGCCACAAGATTAATCTTCTCACAGGGTTAACCTGGTAAGGTCCCCGGTAGACGACCGGGTTGATAGGCGGCAAGTGTAAGTGCAGTGATGTATTGAGCTAAGCCGTACTAATAGACCGAGGGCTTGACCATTTGCAATTATCCCTTAAGACTAACACGCGCACTCACTACCGCATTCATCTGACAATGAAGTTGTCAGCTATCGGCCATCAGCCGTCAGCTTGCGACGCTGATGAGGCTGGGTTGCTGATAGCCGAAAGCTGATAGCTGATAGCTGATAGCTAGATTTCCTGGTGACCATACCGGTGGGGGTCCACCCGTTCCCATTCCGAACACGGTAGTTAAGCCCACCAGGGCCGACGATACTTGGGCGCAAGGCCCCGGGAAAATAGGTCGTCGCCAGGTTT
>Ga0207433_10002675_pt1 | contig 35829 bp, 45 predicted proteins | sample YelNatPaOPGAMG01_FD_187559 | JGI IMG/M metagenome (GOLD analysis project Ga0207433, IMG submission 187559) | Hot spring thermophilic microbial communities from Obsidian Pool, Yellowstone National Park, USA - OP-RAMG-01 (SPAdes) (version 3) | ecosystem: Environmental > Aquatic > Thermal springs... | reverse complement strand
AATACAAATTGTGGCCAGAAAAAGGCAAATTGCTCTGTATTAGCTTCATTTTTCAGAGGTTCGATCCGTTCAAATTCCTCCCTTACCGAGGGAAGACTATTTTGAAGGAAAGTAAACGGAGTAGCCGCATTAATAATAAGCTTTTTGCCCTTTAAGGTGAGGTTCGATCCAATCTTGCCGAGGATGGTTCTTTTCTCAGAAAGTGAGCCATTTTTGAAACGTTCCATGGCTACGTGAGCGAAGACCACCGCATCTATTGTCTCCCGGTTCACTTCATCCACTATTTCTCCATCATTTTTAATGGCTTCTTCAAGGGCTATCTTCTCGTCGATGAGCTTCTTCTTTTCTTTGATGTATTCCTCATCGGAGATAAGGTCACGGAGTCTCATTTGATTGAGGTTCTCCAGCTTCCGTACACAACCCTTCAGCGAGTTGGTGAGTGATTGCCTGATTTCCCAGGCTTCCTTCATCTCTGCATTGGTAGACTTTTCAATATACTCAACCCATAGGTCAAGAATCGCTTTGGGAACATAGATGCGCTCAAGATACTCAGAAACCTGCTTCTCCAAATCTTCAAGGCGAATAGGCTTCTCCTCACATCTTCGGTCGGGAGTCTTCTTCGTGCAGTGGTAATAGGTGTACTCGTGGACATTGCCATTTTTCTGCCTCTTGATTTTGTTCTCTGCGGTGATTAATCCGCCGCAACTACCACATCTAATGAGCCCAGCGAAGGCAAAGTTATGCTTTTGGGGCCTCGGTTTTCCTTTCCTGCCCAATATTTTCTGTGCTCTCCAGTATTCTTCCTCTGTGATCATTGGAACGTGCTTGCCCTGATATATGCCTTCCTTCCTTTGAATGAGGCCATAATAGAATGGGTTAGTGAACATCTTGGAGATACTGCTTATGCTCAAGGTTCCTTCGCTTTTCCCTTTATATATCCTTCTCCTCAAACCCCATTCATCTCTCGCGATCCTATAGATTTGAATAGGGGGTGTGCCATGGAGGAGCATCTCCCACATGAGCCTCACGAGGTCGTATGTCTGCGGATCGGGCACGATAGTCCGGTCATTGGGTTCATTCAAGTATCCCAAGGGAGGGAGTCCGGGGAGCCACCCCTTTTCAAGCTTCGCCCGGTTGCCTCGCCGGATGTTATCGCAGAGGTCATCAACATACTTCTTCGCCATCCCGAACTCAAGCTGCATGAGGAATTTATCATTGCTGTTATTGCGAAGGATGTTATAAGGGGTAACGATCTCCTGGATCTTTCCCTGGTCTAGGGACCAGACCAGAGCTGCACCATCAATGGGGTTGCGGGCTAACCGGTCTAACTTCCAGCTTACGATGCCCTTTACCTCTCCTTTACTGACTTTCTTGAGGAGGGAATTAAAGACGGCTCTCCCCGGATACTTGGCGGATTGCGATTCGGTAAGAAGCTCGGAGACGGGGAGCTTGAGTCTCTCGGTAAGGTCCTTGAGTTCCTTGATTTGGGATTCAATCGAAAGCACCTGTTTCTCTTCGGATTCGGATGATTTGCGGCAATATATGATATATTGCTGATCCATGGTGCAGAGGTTATTATTGATTTACGGGGCCTAGAATATCACCACCCTTGGTCCTGTCAAGCTTTACTTTAAATACAACTCTCAGGACACTGTCCAGCCTGTCGAACCTCTCGTATGCCTCGTCATCTGTTAGTTCTTCCTTGAATTCCTGGAGCATCAGCTTCTTGAACTTGTCGATAACTTCCTTGGAGGGTTTCATATTCCCTTTCCATAAGGATAGGGGAACATGTGATCAGTTTTAAGACAGGCGTCACTCTCCGATTAGGCACTTTTGCCACGGGTATGGTGTGAACGCGGTCATATATAGACCGAGACAAGCGGGGTGACACCATTTGAGGAGGGTATCAAATTACGCGATGTAGCTAGGTTGAGAAAACCAGGGAGGATGAAGCTCCCGTCCCGGCAATGCGAATGCTGTGTTCTGCCACTCAACCTAGGCCCTTTCAATTTGCTTGACCTGTCGCAATTGCTGAACGAAGCTCGAACCTTTTTTGAACGAAACTCCGACTGATTGCTCCCGCCGTTGGCGGGATGGCAGAAACTGAACACTCGGGCGGGCAAAAAGGAAGGGGGTTCGGGGGAAGGAATTTTTGCCCGCCCTCGCTTTCCGATTCCGATTTTTCCGCCGCCGCCGAATTTCGTGCCAGTGAAACTGGCGCGCCACATTACTTATTGAATTTTATCACGCAAATGCGTTTTTTAAAACTCTAGCTTAAATCTTTTTTTCTTTCTTCAAATTCTTTTTTATCAATCTCGCTCTTGGCGTATCGTTCTTTCAAAATTTCAAGCGGTGATTTTTCATGGTCATGTGAGCCATGAGATTGACACGTAAGCCACTTGATAAACGCGATGATACCGGCGATTATCAAAACCCACCACAGAACCATAAAAATCCAGCCGAAACCGCCAAAAGGTGAACATCCAAAGTTCATCATAGAATTATTTCCTTGATTAAGTCCTCTGTGGAAGACGACCACCCTCCCATCATCATTTGCATCATTGGCATAAAGCCGACACCTTGCGACGGAAACTCGGCAGAAGTGTCGCAACCACTACCTCGTTTACCCCAAGCGATATGCATTTGTTCTTCTCCCTGTTCTCCCATCATTGATTTCATCATCTCATTCATACCAATGTGTCTTGAAGTATCACCAATGGATTGACCCATAAAATACTCTCCAATTTTTTCAAAATCCGCATCTTTGAGTTGCGCACAGGTAACGGTTTTGTTGTTTAAACCATCCAAAAATTGCTTACCTTCTCGCTCTTCTTGTTGCTGACTCTGTATAGTCGCACTATCGGAAGATGAATTTTGGAAGCCCATCATTCCTTGAGCAAAAGAAAGGCTGGGGAGTAAGGCAAAACCGAAAATAAAAGTTGTGATAAAAAAGATTTTTTTCATATAAATTTTAAGGTAATTTTTACAACCATCGGCGCACGTTTGATTTATAACGTAAATATTCCTCTCCAAATTTTTTTGTTAAGTATGCTTCCTCGCGCGCAATAACCCCGAATTGCATTATGAGGAGCACAAGCACGAGTAGGAGGAGTATCCAGAGTATATTAACCCAAATTGCTATGCCTACGGTGAGGAGCGTCATAGAAAGATAAATCGGATTGCGGCTGAATCGATAGGGGCCAGTGCTGACGATACTCATCGTTGGTTTCCGCACATCAATGTTTGTTTTTGCTTTTACAAATGCACGCATAGCAGTAATAACAAGCATAATCGAAATCACAACGAGTGTTATACCAAGCGGTAATGCTAAATTCTGCGACAGAAACGGCATAGGTTTGAGCCAGTGGAGAACAATTCCCAATGCAAGCCCACCTAGATAGATAAACGGGAGTGGAGCGATCACTTGAGGAGAATCAGATATTGATGTTATTTTATTCATGTGTTTTATTTGGCGGTATTAATAATGTTTTGAATAATTTGATCAATTTCTTTCGGCCGCTCGCCTAAATCGGCTTGTGGAAAGAACTGCGGCAAAATAATCGGTCGCATACCGGAAATAAAAGTTTTCCCGTCTTTGACATACACATTTATCTTGCAAGGTAAACAAAGGCCGATCTTAATATCCTTGTTCAAAAACTCATTGGCGAACTTTGCGTTGCAAAACTCAACAATCTTAAATGATTCTCTTTCAAAACCTTTCTCGGCTAAAGTTTGCTGCACATCATGAATATACAAAACCCGCATGCCGGCTTTGACAATTTCGTCTTGTACGCTTTGAATCGCCGCGTCAAAAGTTTTTGTTGTATTTGTGGTGTAATCGAATTCCATAAATTTAAATCTCCTTTTCTTTTAAATAAATTAAATAAAAAGTTTTTTTTGTATTAAACGGTGTTGTATGAATTTCCTCAAAACTCCTAATATGACTGAAATCCCTCTGGAAAGTCTTTTTTATCGAATCCTCGGAGTATTGCGTAACATCAAGCCCGCTGCATTTTTTGGGTCCGCTCATAGAAAATGTTGATATAATGAGGTAGCCGCTTGGTTTTATAAACTTGCCCGCAATTTCAACATAACGAACAATGTCTTCCTCTTTGGTTAAAAAATGAAACGCGGCTCTGTCGTGCCAAATATCAAAACGAGATTCCGTGCCAAATTCTAAAATATCAGCTTCAATCCAAGCGACTGATTCCGCCTTTTCTCCAAGTCTTGTTTTTGCTTTTTGTAGAGCTTTAGCTGAAATATCCAATACGGATATATTTTTGAAGCCAAGCTCTAAAAGTTTGTCAACGAGCTTGGAGTCCCCGCCGCCAATATCAATAATACTGGCGTTCTTATCAACCCCAATTGATAAAATAAGATCAGTTGAAGTTTTCGGGATGTCCTGATACCAGCTCACTTCGCGTACCGTATCTTTCGTTTGGTATATTTTCTCCCAGTGTTGTTTTGTTGAGCTGCTGTCCATATTAAAATTTTTCTAATAGTTTACCGTCGGTTTCCAGTTGTTCTTTCAGAGCATGTCTTAAAGCGTCATAAGCCACAAGAATTTTGGGGTTGGCGAGGGAATACAGATGTTTATCATGATGACCTTGCCGATTTTTAGATCTGCAGATTTTGTTGCGGCTGCGAATGCTGCTGCCCCTCCACCAATAATTGCAAATTGATATTCTTTCATATTTTATCCTTGATTATTTATTGAAACTATTTTATTGAACCTCGCCACTGCATTTAGACAACCAACTTTAAAAACAGGATGGGCATGCCGCATTAGTAGGGGCTTTTGCTCTCCCACCTTTATTGGTTTTTATGGCAGTCGCCTTATAGCCAGCCCGAGCAAGAAAATCTGTAAGAGCCGTCGGGCTTACTTGCATAGAGTCATAATCGATTACGGCAGATTCCAATTTGTAATTAACGTGTACCAATTTAACACCCTTTATTTTGGACAGCGAAACCTGAAGACCATTTGCACAGGCTTCACAGTCCATTCCTTTAATACTCAAAACTACCATTGCGTATTTATGCCCTGTGCCAGGATGGGATATGGCCGCAGTACCGGCTGTTGGACTAAGGTTGATATATGGAATAAGAATAGCAGTCAGAACTATTATGCTCGATGTTAATAAGCTAATCTTGTTCCATCTCCCAGTCATGACCACTTCACAACCGCCATCTTCACACACAACTTTCTTCTTATGATAGGTAAAATAAAATGATAGAAAGAGAAGGGCGACACTTAAGGTAATAAAGTAAGGTCTGTAGATCTCAATTGCAGCGGAAATTCCAACGGCACCCGCTCCCAGTAGTGCGAGAACCGCTGGCCCAATACAGCAAAGCGATGCAACTATAGCCGTAAAGATAGAACCAGCCGCGGACATACTTGATGGTTTCATTGTGCAACCTCCTTATACATGAATGAATGTGGTTCCTTTATTTCCTTACCTTCAAGAATATCTTCGAGGTTAGATGTGAATATGTTTGGAACCAGCGAATAAAAAATTGTTTGCTTCTCCCTCCTCGAACGAACGATGTTCTTATCCTTAAGCTTCCTTAAATGCTGTGAGACGGCCGAGGTACCCATATCAAGACACTCTGCCAGGTCACAGACACACATCTCTTTGTGAGCATGCAAGAGATAGATTATTTTCAAACGCTGGCGATTCCCAGAAACTGCAAGGAGGTCTGCCAGTGCATCGAGTCCCCTTTGTTCTGAAAGATTCTTCTTGATCAGTGCAAACTCGGCTTTTGTGAAATTAGGCCCTATGCACAACCGACCTTCCACGTGTGCTTTCATTTGTTCTTCCTTATTTTAGCAGTTTCTAATATACTAAACTTAATAATATATCTCAAAAGTTCCCAGCTTCACAATTAATTTCCATCTCCCGAAGAAATTATGTCACACGTTATCAACTTCTCAGGCAGATTACAACAAACCTTATTTCTTAAGGAACCTTCCTATCTATCTAACACCACCCTATCTATCTTTTAACTATTATAAATCATGATGTCGATAAGTAGTGATAATCCTCATGCTCACTGGTAGTGGACTACACAACCTCGGCAAACCGCGGAAGATTACTAATATAAAACCCACTTTGCAGATGGAAAGACAAAGATTGAGGATATATAATCTGAGCGATAAACTAGCATCACTACAATGTATTGTTTCTATGAGTATGAATCTACAAATTTGTTTACGTCAGATGTGTTTTATCAGTGAATAGAGAGTAATGGATTCTTAAAGAGGTTAAAATGGAAAAGAAAGCAGTGCAGGATTGTTATCCTGAAGAACTGAGTTACTGTTACGGCTGTGGAAGACTTAATACTCATGGGTATCACGTCAAGAGTTACTGGGACGGCGATGAAACCGTCGCTCACTTTACTCCGCAGCCTTATCACATTGCCGTACCAGGTTATGTTTATGGCGGTCTAATTGCTTCACTTATAGATTGTCATGGGACCGGAAGTGCGGCCCTAGCAGCTTACAAGGCTGAAGGCAGAGAGCCGTGCACTGAGCCGCCGTTTCGATTCGTAACTGCCTCGCTTCAGGTTGATTATTTAAAGCCAACCCCACTTGGAGTCGAGCTTGAACTTCGGGGGGAGATATTAGAATTAAAGGGACGAAAGGTGATTTGCCAAATAAGAGTTCTGGCAAACGGCGAAATTACAGCCCGCGGAAAGGTTGTAGCGGTTCAAATGCCAGAAAATATGAGACCGATGTAGTTGGATGGCATCGGATTTTTTTTGTCTCTATTCGAGTAGCAAATTTTCCAACCTTCTCTCCAAAACCTTCGAGATTTACGTGACAGACTCATACGTATGACAAGGTGGGATAGTTTTAAGAGAAAATCATGCAGATTATCGGCTTGGGTATAAACTCTGAGCAAGGAACAATCAGAATACGAGACTCCGGGGGAAGCACAAGCATTCAGGTCTTCGTAACGATTGAAAGAGCCCCGCAGTTCGTGGATCTCTATGGACTCCCCCTCCCCGATTCATACCTGACCTAAGGATGCAGCCCGAGCTGAAGTGATCATTGACCCCAGCGTGAAGATTAAGTTTCAATATATAATCAGCTGTCGACTTGCTTTCTCACACTGCGGTATGCTGACTTAACCATCGGATGCTTTTAATCCCGACACATCAATCTTGTGCTTCTTGATGAGATTTTGAATTTGTCGTCTATCATATCCGCTCATCCTCGCCGCTTCGGAGATATTTCCTTTGGACTTTTCAATCAGGTTGATGAGAAATTTTCTCTCTAATTCCATGATAATCTTTTCGGTTCGTTTTACCTTCTCCCTCTGCAGCTCGTCCTTCGTTGCTGGCAACTGTTCCATCGTTGATCGAACGAAATCTATTATTTCTTTAGGAATGGATTCCACCGTGAGTTTTTCTTCTCGAGCAAATATGATAGCCTGCAAGATTACATTTTCAAGTTCTCGTACATTCCCGGGCCATGGATATTCTCTGAGGATTTCAAGAGCATTGAGATCAATTCCATCGACTTTTTTCTTCACTGTCCTTCCATGCTTTTCAATGAAATGCTGCACTAGAAGGGGGATATCTTCCCTTCTCTCTCGAAGCGGAGGAACCCTGAGGTAAACCACTTTTAAACGATAATAAAGGTCTTTTCTAAAGCGACCCTCATTGATGTCATCTTTCAAACTGCGATTTGTTGCTGCAACAATTCGAGCTGCTGACTGTAAAAAGGTGGTTCCACCAACCCTTGTGAACTGCCGATTTTCGAGAACGTGTAGAAGCTTCACCTGTAAATCGAGCGGCATTTCTCCTATCTCATCCAGAAAAAGTGTTCCATTTTCCGCCAATTCTAACTTTCCTTTCTTTGTTGCTACAGCTCCTGTGAAGGCTCCGCGCTCGTGTCCAAAGAGCTCACTTTCAAAAAGCTCGTGAGGAATTGCTCCACAGTTTATCTCTATAAACGGTCCATTCGATCTCTCACTCATCCCATGAAGAGCCTTTGCAAACAATTCCTTTCCAGTCCCTGACTCCCCCTCAATCAAAACCGACGCGTCAGTAACGGCGACCTCTTTTATGAGTCCAATCAATCGTTTCATTTCCTTGTTAATTGTTATTATATCCTGTGGAACTTCATACCCTTTTAACCTGTCTTTTAATGTTCGGTTTTCCCTGAGTGTCAAGCTGTAATCCATGGCGCGCTTGATTGCGAGTTCGGTATCTTCGATCTTTATTGGTTTGAGAATATAGTCATATGCTCCTGCCTTCATTGCTTCAACTGCATTTTCGACACTTCCAAATGCTGTCATTACGATCACGGGAATCGTACTAAAATTTTCTTTGATAAACCTCAACAACTCAACTCCAGACATCATTGGCATTTTCACATCAGTCAAGACGGCGTTCACATCTTCTTTATTTAGAATGCTGATCGCTTCATTGCCATCTTTAGCAATCAAGACATCATACTTATCCTGAAAGTTTATCTTTAGAACTTTTAACGATCTTTCTTCGTCATCAACTATCAGCAGTTTCAGTTTATTGTCGTTCATATTTAACCAGCTCTTCTTTGATATCTGAAATAAAAGTAAACACGGTCTCTCCTTTTTTCGAACTAACGTCAATGTGGCCCCCTAGCGCAATGGCAATATTTTGTGATATGCTTAGGCCTAAACCAGTACCACTTTCCTTCGTTGTATAGAATGGATCGAATATTCTTTCCAATCTTTCTTTTGGGATACCAATGCCGTTGTCAAAAACCGAAATTGCTAATTTAACACCGTCAAATGCTGTGGATATGTAGATGCTCCCATTTCTGCAAACAAATTCAGGGTCAGACTTACATCTTTCCTTGATGGCATCAATAGAATTGATAGCGAGGTTGAATAAGAGTTGATGTAACATATCTGAATCCGTAAGAATTATTTCAGGGGCTCCCTCAGCTGGTAGGTGTATTTCTATTTCGCCCGCCAAAGGGGTTAACGAAGTCTTCAACTTCTGAAAGAACTCTTGCAACAATACAGGCTTGTACGACGGTGGGCGTAGTTTAGAAAGGCGTAGAAAATCAGAAAGGATCTTATTCAATCTACCCGCTTCATCTACTATAAACTCCTTAAGCTCTTTTTCCTCCTGTTGGGTCAAGTTCTTCTTCAAGAGAGTTTGAGCAGAAGCTGACATAACGTTAAGTGGATTTCGAATTTCGTGCGCAATTCCTGCTGTCAATTGGCCGAGTGACGCCAGATGCCGTACACTGAATTCCTCTTGTTCTTTCTTCCGCATATTGTCAATAGCGAGATTTCGCTGATATGCTGTCGAAACTTCATTTGCAAATATTGTCAGTGCTTCTATGATATCTGCCGTGTATTCACCTCCTGATTTTCTTGATGATATTGCTAATATACCGACAAGTTCCTCCTCAGAAAATAGCGGGAACAGAAGTCGAACACCTTTTGACTCCAATAGTGAATAAATACTGGCGTCGATTTTGGTGCGATCGATGTCGTAAAATTCAACCCCACTTTTATGCTGCCTTAAGTAGTCAACCAGATAGCAGTTGTCCCCCACATTTAATGAACCAAACTCGCCCTTCCATTCTGAAAAACCCTGCTCACCCGACTTCTCACTCCTGATGAATATTAGTACATGTTGTATATTAAATTGACGTAACAAAAATGATTCTATTTTTCTGAAGAATTCAACAGTGGGAACATATGTTGAAATTTCACGGGAAAACTCCACCATGTGATGTCTATATCGATTGAGATCACGACTTAAGATAATATCCACTGTTCGGCGTATTCTTAATTCGAGAGGTCGAATCAGAAAGACCAAAACAAGAACGAAGAGCGCATTTGCAGCATAGGAGCTTATCCTTAAATAGTACAAAAGACTTTCTGTAATCGCTTGCACTCCCAAAAAATAAATTGCGAGGACGATAGATGAGGCAACTGAATACGCTATGCCGCTTCTCATTGTATTCGGGGACTTGAACATTCTCCCCTGGAGTACTGAAGTCGCAAAAAAAATACTGATTACAGAGGATAGCAGCGTGGATGCTGTGTAAAAGTACAGCGCCTGTCTGGCAAATAACTCAACGATGAAGAGCAAAATGGATGAAAATAAAAATAACAAGCCTCCGAGAAGAAAAATCCGAGCACGCCGCCTTTGGGTCGTTGTCCGTAAAATTGAAATCTTACGAAACACAACAACTGACCCTAGAATCAGATAGATAAAAAAAACAGTTAACAGAGATATTGATTGAAAATCAGGCCTTATTATGATCCTATAATAATAAATCGCGTTCGATCCAGGTATTGGCACCAAACCGATATTGAAGTTTGGGAATGCCAATATGAGGAGAATAACTGGTAAGGAGAAAACAGCAATGTAAAAAGTTACACTACCAGTTAGCGTGGAAGTACCCCCAGGTAAATGATAAGCTGCGATTACATAGATTGCGGGAATGATGAAGATCACACGGTAGAGCACCTGCGCACCAAGCGCAGCACCCTGTAGACTCTGGCTTGCCAGGATAACTATCTCAGAAACATTCCAAATTGCAAAGCTTATAATGAAAACAGATATCCACCTGTTGACTGGAGACCTGGGATTTCTGAAGAATGTTATAAATGCGATCGTGATATTGACGACAAATGCGAAAACGGACGGAAAAGAGTAGATGTTAAGGAGCACGGGTCATCTCTCTTTTAACTTTGGCATCAATCTTTCTATTGACATTGCATCTCTCTGTACAGTAAATTTAGTAAGTGCTTACTTACAAGTCAAGAACAGCGCAAATGGAAAGGAAACCAACTGAGATAAGGCAGGAAGAAATCAAGAGAGCCTTCCTCGAAATTGTCGACAGCGAAGGATTGCATAATCTGTCTACCCGAAAGTTGGCAGAAAAGGTCGGCGTAACAGAAGGAGCATTGTTTCGTCACTTCAAGTCAAAGAGGGACATAGTACTGTCAATTGTAGACAGTGTAGAGCAAGTTTTAATGAACTCTCTTCAAAACATTGCAATGTCAAATGGGTCGTCGAAGGAACGACTTTTCAAATTCCTCTGCGTACATGTCAAATACCTTATAGAGAACAGTGGGATTACTATGCTCTTGTTTTCTGAAGCTGCACATTCCAACGACCCCGAATTGAAAGCCAGGATGTTGAATATACTTAACCTGCAAAGACAGCTTGCAAAGAAGATCATTCAGGATGGAATCGTTTCGGGGGAATGGGATAGCTCAATTCAAGTTGAAAATGTTGCTATGCTTTATATGGGAATCCCGATCTCGTTGAACATTGAGCTCATCTTGAATCCCTATGGTGTTAATACCGATAACTTTTGCAAGAGGATGATGTGTCTACTCGAGCGGGCTTTAAAAAAGACACAATAAAATTTTTTTGTTTTTTATGTAATCCTGTAAATGCTAACTAATAAATGAAAGGAAGATCAACAATGTTCAAAGTACCTGATTGGTTATTTGAATTTCACGGTCATAAGTGCCCATATTCTGTAATGGGATACCGAATGGGAACTGTAGCTCTACGTGAACTTGAAAGAGAAAAATGCTACGATCACGACTTCTTCGTGTTTTCGGAAATGGGAGTTGGACACCCACAAGGTTGTATGCAAGATGGCATCCAGGCATCGACGTCAGCTACATATGGAAAGGGTCAGATGCACAAGCTTTACTTCGGGAAGGTAGCTGCCACTTTTTACGACCCTACAACTGGAGCCATTCGCATCTTGTTCAGAAATGAATTTATGGATAAGCTCGGTGCTCACGAGTTCTTTAAATATAGAAAGCAAGGAATTGAACCTTCTCAAGTTCCAGCTGAAGTAACACAGGGAGTCATCGACATGGTCCTCAATGCCACCGACGAAGAGCTTTTCAAAATTGAGCGCATTCCAGACTTCAACTTCAAGCCCGTACCGAGCTCTTTCAATAAGGTGAAGTGTAGCATTTGCGGGGAATATGTTTTCGAAAGATATGTGAGAGTAAAGGATGGCAAGCTGGTCTGCTTGCAATGCTCTGGTCACAGAGACGACGAGGAGACAGTTTACTTACCCATATAAATAGTAGTTGAAGAGAGATAGGAGACCTTTCCAGGCGTGGGGATACAATATAGAAGTTAATCACCTCTTGTGTAACCCCACGTCTCTTCTGTTTATGAAGTCCCCTCTCGTGTTCGTAAGCATGATTCCTAAGCATGGAGGTTAGTTGACATGACGACGGCTCTTATAGCAGCATTAATAACCTTTTTATTTACTGCCTTACTGACGATTGCGGGGGTAGGAGCTGCTTTTATTTTAATACCTGTCTTTATTGCTCTGGGTATAGATATTCATGTGGCAATGGCAGTGGCACTCCTTCTTAATTCTATTGCAATGTCTTTCGCATCATATAGCTACGTAAAAGCGAAACTGGTACTCTGGAAACTGGCTATACCAATACTCATTGTAGCAACAGCCCTTTCACCTTTAGGAGCTTACGTGAGCCAGGGTCTCAACGATCATATGCTTAAATGGTTGTTTGTTGGATTCCTTTTGTTTGCCGGGATAATGATGCTTTTCTATGAGCCCAAAGAGAGGGACATAGAAACTTCACGGAGTAAACAGCTCGCTTACGGCACCTCTATAGGAGCGGTAGCAGGATTCCTTGGCGGACTGCTCGGTGTAGGGGGAGGCAATATCATAATTCCAGTACTTGTGTGGATGGGGATTAATCCCAAGAAAGCATCAGCTACAACTGCCTTTATAGTTATTTTTTCTTCTTTTTCAGGATTTTTAGGACATGCAACGCTTGGAATTATTGATATTAAATTGTTAGGGCTCACTGCAGTTGCCTCCGCACTTGGAGCTGTTCTGGGTGCATGGCTCATGACAGTAAAACTTGAGAGGAAACAGGTAAAGCTTATCATTGGTATTGTACTCTTAGCCATCGCAGGTAAAATGGTGTGGGGTTTGCTAGTCAAGTGAAAACTTTAAGGACCAAAATGCTCTATGTCCCGCTTGTTATTGCCAATAAAGAAGAGTTATTTACATCCCTTTGCAAAACCATATTCTTCTTACTAAAGATTGAACCGGCTATTAAAATCAAAAAAACCTTAAAGACCAAGCCAGAAGAATGGGTTAAACAATTGCATGCCCTGGTGCTAATTTTCATTTCTAACGAGCTCGTGGTGGAGGTATTATGAAAAAGTTATATTCGAATCTTGTTTTAAAAGCTGCGATCTTTGCCATTATTTCATTCATTACGCAAATTTCCTTTCCTCAATCAAAGGCTGAATGGGATGGATATTTACAAACGAGATTCTCCAGCGACTTTAGCACAAATGCTGGGTTTTCCATCAGAAGAGCAAAGCTCTGGATTGATGGTCCAGCACCAGCATGCCAAAGTATCTATTTCCGTGTACAGGGAATTTTCAGATATCAAACGTACGGTACATTTATGCTGCAGGATGTTTATGGCGAATACAGGATGCCAGTTGGCTTCTTGAGGATTGGACAATTTGTTCCAGACTTTGCTCTCGAGAGACAACAAGGCGATGCTTTAATTCCACTCATAGAAAGAGCAGCAGCTGTCAATGTTTTGATTCCAGCAGGAGACACTTATGCTCGAGACATTGGCGCGGAGTTAGTAATTGAACCAAAGGGATCTGGGTTCCACACTAGCATTGGAGTATATAATGGCAACGGCGGGAATACAAAGTCGAACCAGGATAGGCATTTCCTTTACACTAACAGAACTGTATACAATCTTCGCTTTTCCGATAAGGTTTCTTGGACCAGCGGCTTCTCAATTTCCTACCGAGATAAGAAAGACTTATCATTCCCGAGTATCTTAGGTAGCGGCCAAGTATTCAGTGGGGAAGATTTTAGATGGGGACTGGAAACTCACCTTAAGTCTAACAACTGGGAAATTCAGGCTGAGTACATACAGGCTAACCTTAAAAGTCAAGCATATTATGGGTATTACATATTTGGCAATTATGACTTAGACAAATTTAATGAGATTGTTTTATCTACAGAAAAGCTTCATGTGTCCAATCCGTCGTATCAGGATGCACCATGGTACATTGTCGGTTACACACATTTTTTCAATGCCGAGAAGCTGAAACTCATGACAGATCTACGTGCGCAGTATCTGAGCAATCGAACTAACTATTCTGGAACTGTCCAGCTTCAAATATTCTTCAACTAAAACAAACCGCTCATCCCTTCAGGTAGAACTCTAATGAGAATATCTGCATTAATTTCGCCCATCCACAAGATCTCATTGCACTATACCGCTTTTATCAAACACTCCCCTCTTGTTTTCATAAGTATTAGAGAAAACTGACAATCTCAGGTGGACCCTTTACATCAAAAAGTAGCTTTAGCTAATCAATGAGCTGTCTCCAATTCAAAGCATATCCTCTGACGCACTGTAATACTTTTGACACCAGCCCACTTTTGTTCATACGTAACAAAATACGCCCTCTTAGTGCAAACCTTTTCACATTAACAAAGCTCTATTTAAAATTCGCCTGTATCGGTTTGGTCCTATGCCCCCTATTATGCATGATTTCAACCCTCTTCAATCGAAGAATTCCTGAAACAGGTTTGTAGACTGCAGTGATCCGTTCATTGCAGGACTCTCATCAATCAGTACTGCTGTCCAATTAGCCACGAGATTAGTTGTGATATCTTTATGAATATTTTAAATACCTATATCAAAAATCACATTCTAATAACAATACAACGTGCAACCAGCTCCTTTTGATATAGATAGGCCAGAAATTTTTGTATTACCCCACCTTAAGACTTTCTGGAGGAGTCCAGCCAATAATTCTCGACAATCCCTCCTTTGTAAAAGCAGAAACAGGACTTTGCAGAAGCTTTTCCACAGTTCGTCTATTGTCATACGGCACACGATGCAAGGTGATATGTCCGTCCTCGAGTACGGCATAACAGGCGTCATAATTTTCTCTAGAAAGTCCTACGCTCCCTGGATTGACAATTGTTACATCACCTACCTGTTTCTTGAACTGCAAGTGGGTATGTCCAACGAGAATTAAATCGTACTTCTCCAATCCCCTGATTTCCTCTTCTCCAATTTCCTCTTCCCTAAGATATTTATAGATGTTACCATCGGGAGCACCATGAGTCATGTAGATAGACAATCCATCCAGGTGAAAGTACAAAGTTATGGGTAAAGATCTCAGAAAGACTAAATCTTCATCGTCCAATAATGACTTGTGCCAGCTGAGGGTTTCATCAGCGTATATTTTAAAATCTGCTCGGCATCCACAGTCCTTGTTATTTGCTATTGCATTATCATGGTTCCCCATAACCCCTAGATGCATGTGATCTCTGAGAAACCTCACACATTCCTTCGGAAACGAACCGTAGTCAATCGAATCACCAAGGAACAGGCAGAGATCGTACCGTTTCTCCTTTTCTAGTATGGCTTCCAGAGCCGGCAGGTTTGCATGGATATCAGATAAAATTAATGCTCGCATTGCAACACCTCCTATATGAAAGAAAAACTCAAATCACCAGACGTTTAACGAATTTAGATCGCAAAAGCTCGTAGTGCAATAGTTCCAAAAAGAATATGAAAAGACAAAACTTCTTTTATAAAATTCATTATGTCCCGCGCCATTTTTCATAGCTTGTCGCCAGAAAACCGAAAATAGCAATGGATTGGACTTAACTGTCAACTTTGCCTTTCCCTTTCACTTTGATCCTGGCAGCAAGCTCAATTGCCATAATTGCGAACCGCAACCTTCCCTACAGCTACACCAAAAATGCAATGATGAACACAATTAGAATGTACAGTATGTATAACGAGATCTTCCCATTCATGATTATTTTGCTTGTAAAAAGGCTGAGCCTTCTTACGAACCGATTCAAATAATCGTATATGTACTCGGCGGCATCTTTGCTCGTGACTTCCGCCGTATACCCTGTCCTCACCTCTCTTGTTAGATAAAGTTTGCGGAGAACATACTCAAGAATGAACGAATACGCAGGGACAGTGAAGTATTCATCTTCTGTCAGCGCCAGGCCCCCATTCCAGGCTTGCACTTTACGCGATTTTCTTTCGCTTGTATGATAGAGGAGATAAGGAATTATGAATAGGAAACCTACAACGACAAAAAACATTGTCGGAGATACCACACCAAAGATCGGATTGCTCGACAAAATTAGAAGCGGGTATGGAACTACTAGTATGCCACCAAGGAAATTCGAGTAGCCCAAACTTCCTATAATGTATGGCGAGAAGACACCTCCAACAATCAGCAAGAGCACAAGTGATACCTGAGCAGCTTTCATACGTGAAGAAGGGAACTGGTGCGCCTTCATGCCATGGTTTGGACCGAGAACAGTATAGCCTATCAGCTTTATCATGGAGAAAGCTGCCAGGCCGATTGCAAGCGCAATGAGAATTCCCGCAAAAGCAGCAATTAGCCGCTCTGCATCCCCTTTAAATTTGTATGACTGAAAAAGGGCTTCAAGTATCATCCACTCGCCAACGAAGCCAATCGTTGGGGGAAAGGCGCTGAACGAAAGTCCCGATGTTAATATGCCGGCAGCTGGGATTCCACCAACATTACTCCATATCCCCCGCACATTGTCTATTTCTTCTTCGTGGAGGGACTCCTTTGCATGACCAACCGACATAAATAGAAGGGATTTTGCCAGGGTATGGGAAAAGGCTACAAAAAGGCCTGCCAGGAAGGCAAAGCGCGAAAGTATTGCCATTTCTTTGGAACCAGCTGCTCCTGCCATTGCACTCAATCCAATAGCCGTAAGTATTATCCCATTGTTCTCTACAGTGGAGTATGCTGGAAGCTTCTTCAAGCTTCTCTCAGCTGCTGCTTGCATTGCTCCCCAAAATGCAGAAACCGATCCAAACGCCAGTATACCCACACCCCACCATACCGAGTAACCAGCTACCGATATTACACGCACTATTCCATAAACCCCCATCAATGTGAGCGGAGCGCTGAGAAGTGCAGCAGCATTAGAAGGGGCCTTTGAATATGCACCCGTTATCCATGTATGGAATGGAAATATATCCATTTTTATTATGAAGCCGATTGTAACCATTACTAAGAAGAATGGCGTTGAGGTTACGCCATTGCTCATAGAAAACGAACCATTAGTGAGAAAAAGAGATGCGAAGCCAACTATTAGCGCCATGGCAGAAACCTCCCCAAAAGCTAGGAACTGGAAAGCCTCTTCATGAGAATCCCTTCGCTCAAGAATCTGCAAGAATAATCCAATCGTCATCACCTCCCAGCCTATCAAGAAATCAACAGAGTCGCGTGCAGAAATGACTAAAGTCATTCCAAATAGTGACAAATTGAACCATGCAGCCATCTTCCCACTGAACAGTTTACCGAAATCGACAGAGTAAAGGGCAAGCATAATGAATGAGAGCGAAGCCACCACCAGAAACACTCCTGAAGTTTTGTCCAGTCCAATTCCAATGGACAAGCCTGGCATTATTGGAAATTGAGGGGAAGAAAATTCCTTGGTCAATGCTAAAATACCCGCGACAAGCGAAGAAATTGCTGCAGCAAATGATGTCCAGTAACTCAGCTCTTTCCGAATTGATAGAACAATTCCGAGCAGGTACAGGCCAAAACTTATATACAAGAATCCCATATCAGCTCCATTCTCCTTTAAGTTTCAACAAGACAGCAATTAGCTCCTCCGGTCCACGATATCTTGTGAGGCGGGCAGCAATGTTTGGAAGACCGATGCTTTCAATATCCACAGCATCATGATTGTTCTCACACATGTGGTTTTCAACATTTTCAATTACAACGATATAAAACGGCTCTGGCATTTGATTAATAGTCTCATTGAGTACTGGTACCATCTTCTTCGTGGGACTCCCAAGAATTAAAAGCACGTCTGCATGGCGAGGGACATCCGCAAAAAAAATACCAAATCTATGAATGTTGTACTGCGGTGCCTGTAGTGCCCTTATGTCAAAATTCAAATCATTCGAGTTACCTACGTCAATTGCATAAATATGTAGGGAATTTCTAAAGATTTTTGATTTTGATTGAGTTTGGATTATGGTTGAATACATTTTCCGTTCGGTAAGTCTCTTAGTCATTCCCCAAATTGGCCACCATTTAATAGTATAACCTCGCCTGGGATAATTGCGATTCGATAAGCCCAGCCTCCGGCGTTTAGAGGAAATGCGCAAATCAAAAAATCTCCTTTTTTTTCCTGAGTACTTATTTTCCATTTCATGTCCCTTTTTGGATTTCCATAATCTTACCACTTTTCACTATTCCTTATCTTGCGGCGTCTGCAAAAAATGCCCCAAATGAATCAACGGCAAATGGGAAATCAGTGAAAATGTTCCCAACCAGAGCCTCGGTTATTGCTTTAAATCCAAAGAGAGAGGGTGTAGCAGCATAGGCATAAGAAATCTTCCCTTCCTCGATTTCGACATAATAGGCAAGCAAACCAGTAGGTGATTCACAATATCCTATGCCACTCCCTGTACCATTGAGTACATCTGTTGATAAATTTGTAACTGACCCTACTCCCGACTCTTTCAGCCCCTTCAGTTCGCTACTGATATCCAATATAATCTCAGTGGACTCGAATATTTCTTCAGCCCTCACCTCCATGCGGGCAAGCGAATCCCCCATTTGTGAAGTTGCACATCTCAATCCATCATAATCCGGGTCGTGGAGCCGAAAATCCTCTCTAACTCCAGTTGCCCTCAGAGTCGGTCCCGTCGCACCTGCTGCTATGGCCTTTGCAGAGTCTAGCTTGGCTGTGTTATGTAGACGATCCATGAAATTCTTGCTTTCAAGTGCCCTCTCGTATAAATAATCAAAGCGGGACGAGATATCCTTTATTCTTTGGCCAAGTTGTACCAACCCATCTACGTCAATAGGCTTTTTAATGATAGAAATCCCATTTATCCCTCTGAGGAACCTTGAGCCAAAAATGTCTTTGTTCAAGCGGAGGAGATCCTCATAAATAGAATATAGATGGCTCCCCATCACTTTTTGAGCCGCAGCAGAAGCTAACTGCATTATCACGTATATGTGATTATATATCCTTTCTAGCTCCAGTCCAAGGATCCTCAACTTTTTTGTTTGCATCGGGACTTCGATGCCGAGCGCTGACTCCACTGCTCTGGAAAATGCGAGGGAATGTGAAAAAGCGAAATTCCCACAAATATCCTCTGTCCTCATAATTGCATCTTCTACGCTCAAGGCAATCATCGATTTCTCGATGTCTCGGTGTTTGTAGCTCCAGTCAATATTGACACACAGGATTCTTTCACCATAGGTATACAAATGATACACACCTGATTCCATGACTCCACCAGTTACTGGTCCATATCTGAAATCAAAAACGCCATTCCCAAAGACTTCCTGTCCACCAATACCACTATCTCGCCGTTCTATTGCGTCTAACAATGGCTCAAAAACCACATCGATATTTTCCGCGGACCCCAGCAACACCTGGTTACCATCATGCACAAGAATTCGATTTCTATTGCCATTTAGAATGCCAATTGGTTGGATCATCGTGCTACTACACCCCTTAGAAGATAGTAAATTAATGGAGTTGTGAAAATGATACTAAATGCAATGACCAGTCCTACGATTGGTATTGCGGCATTATCGTCAAGATTTTTACTCTCACCACTTGGCTGGGAAAAAGCCATATAAACAACACGGTAGTTGATTCCAATAAATGCAACGACTAGAAATGAAGCAATGAGAATCGCAATCCCGGGCCCATAAACGTTAATCAATTTCGTCATTATAAGGATCTCGCCAAAAAAAGTGCCGAATGGAGGCGCTCCAGTGACAGCGAGGGCAGAGAAAAAGAGCGAATAACCAGTAAGAGGCATTATCCTTGAAATCCCCTTTACCTCCTTTATAACGCTTGTGCGATAACCGGCAAGAATGTTCCCGGTGAGGAAAAATGCGGCCGATTTTGCAAAAGAATGTGTCAAGATTATTACCATGCTGCCTATAAATGCATTTCCACCAAGTGCAATACCAATTAGTGCAACACCCATGTTTTCAATTGAGGAATAAGCAAACATACGCTTGTAATATTTTTGAGAGAATGTCATCATTGAGGCAACGATGACGCTCAGTGAACCGAGAACCACAGCAAAATTTCTCACCCCTTCTATTGGAACAATTTCAATCAATCGCGCAACTGCGTACAACGCGACCGCGAGGAGTACAGCCGAGAACATTGCACTAATTGGAGCCGGAGCTCGACCATGAGCGTCCGGTAGCCATGTATGCATGGGAAAGATTCCCCCTTTGGTACCATACCCAATTATTCCGAGAAGTGCACCCACAGAAACTATCTTTGTAGTTTGATGGGTATGTAAGAGCGTTTTCAACGAGAGCGTGTGTGCACCACCGTATATGAAAATCGTGGCAAGTAAAGAGATTGTCAATCCCGCTGAAACAATGACTATATATCTCCAGGTTGCCTCAACAGCCAGCTCATTGTTGTCGGTTGTAATGAGCAGAGCACTTGTAACGGTCGTAGCCTCAACACCAACCCAGAGCAGCCCTATATTGTCCACAACAACCGTAAAAAACATCGAAACAACAAACAAATTAAGGAGGAGAAAGTAAAGGTTAGTCTGAAACAGTTTGTTCTGAATATGGTCAAGATAAGAAATCGAGAATATCACAGTGAGAACATACACAGCTGATATCATTATCTGCATTATCTTGGAAAAGCCATCAACATATAAACCTGACGAGTATACATCAGGCATGAAGGCTACAATTATTGAAGCCCCAAGTGTCATAAATGACACAACTATTGAAATATCCTTCTCAAAGCTTGTCTTCGGTATAAGGCAAAGGAGTCCCCCTATCGCACTTAACCCTGCTGGCATGTAATAAATCCAGTTCATTGCTTATCCTCTCAACTCAGTAAAGTCTTCTTCGGTATTCTCAATTTTGTCTTCCCTCAATCTGACTATTACCCCCGAAATCATGATCGTCCCTATCACATCAAGTACAACTCCAGCTTCGACAACGAAAGGAAGTTCGGGAAAGAGAGATCCAAATAGATACAAAGCATTCTCCATCACAAGGTAACCGATCAGCTGAGTAATTGAATTCCCTCTGGACATTATGAGGAACGCTCCTTGCAGGAACAATGCAACTGGCACTGCTCCTGAAGTGGATTGAACATAATCATACATTGTCCAAGTGTAAATGACATATCCCAACACAGCAAAAAGGAGAGATGAAATTATAGACGACGCAATTCCCACTGTAGGTTCTAATTCTCTTGCTCTCCATCTATCACGCCTCAACATTCTCGACAGAAGCACTGGAATGAACCATGCTCGTACTGATGCTGTGAGAAAACCTAATACAATTAAGTACGGCTCTCGATTGACATATCCTGCTACTAAAAGGAAGATGGCAAGAAAAAGGGAACTGAACGAAAAAGTCTTTATAACGCTAGATATGTACACTTGCCATTGCATGAATGCTACAAGTGCAATTTGTATGAAACCGACCAATATGAAGATCTCGTTAAGATTGGCCATATTAAAACCCTTTTCCCGGTATAGTGGTAAAGAAAACCAAAGCAGCTAAAAATGCAAAGACAAAAGTGATTGCAACATAATCAAAAATTTTGAACAAACGGTATTTCGAAACAGTTTCATTTAGAAGTGCAAAGAAAAAAGCTAATGCCAGAATTTTAATAAAGTTAACAAAAGCATAAATTATAACTCCCTGAATCGACGGAGTCATTGGAACAAAGAAAGGCACCGCCAAAACATTCATAAAAACATTCATAAGGAGGAAGTGCTTAATGTAGGTTCCCCACTTGTATAAGGCGAGTTCCCTTCCTGAGTACTCCATTTCCATCGATTGGTCTATCATCCCCAATTCTCCAATTGAATGTGATTCAATGGGTAACTTCCCTGTCTCTACAATGAGAACCATAAGGAACGCAATAGTTACAAACCAATGGATAAGTGAACTGTACCACGCGGTTGATGTCTGGAGTATGTTATTGATTACGTATGGATTATTCGTCTGAGAAATTACCCCAAGTATAATAAATATTAGGAGCATTATTGGCTCAGACAAAGCACCCACGCTTGCCGCTCTAGAAGTTCCAAGATGAGAATAATTATTCCTGCTGTCAAGTGCTGCAAGCTTCTTTATCGTCGCTGCTGCTCCGAAAACCAGCCCACCCCCGATGAAGTCCACAATGGGACCAAATGTCAAAGGGAAAGCTGTAATTATAGGAAGGACAAGCGACAGAAAAAGATAAAATGCAAATGTTATGTAGGGCGCAATTCTGAAGAATGGAGACGCAACTGTTGGGACGAGACTTTCTTTGCGGAATAGTTTAACAAGATCAAAATATGGCTGTAAAATCGATGGACCCATCTTCGATTCAAAAATCTCTTCCATCTTGGCTATTACACCGGCAACTAATGGGGCCAGCAGGATGACATACAGAAGTTGAGCAATACTTAAAATCAATAGCATAATATCACATTGGAATTTATGGATTAAAGGCAACTATAAACTGATAGTCACCAGCAACTAATTTCAATAATTTGCGATTTCACACGAGATACGTCAGTATAAAGTTTCTTAGGGCAGGCGCCATCAGCCATCAATGGCATACGCGGGAGGGCGTCATCTCCAAAATGACGTAGAAATATAATCGACTAGCTAAAAGAAATCAAGTGGTCATCGTGTGTAGAATTATCGGTTGATAACCACCTTCCCGTTATAAAGCTGCGCTCTTGACTCTCAATAAAATCAACGTATATCCATTTCGCAACTAGAGTCTCTTAGATTCAACACTAGTCGCATTTTTCTTTTAGCATCGATTTCATTAAACTCCTCAAACTTTTTCCAAATCACTGTCCTAAATAACAAACGACCTACTGTTCTTTCACCATGAGTGACGAACTATTCTACTTTGCAACTCTTTTTATTTCCTGGAACTCTATCTGATTAAAGCTCTTCCTGAACCGCAAAGCAATGTTAACCAACGTTATGAGCACGGGCACCTCGACAAGTGGACCAATCACCGTTGCGAATGCAGCTTGTGAGTTTATTCCAAACACGGCCACCGCAACTGCAATTGCCAACTCAAAGTCATTGCTACCAGCTGTAAAGGCAACAGTTGTGGTCTTCTCATACGAAATCCCCTGTCGCTTGACAAAAAAGAAGGTCACAAAAAACATTATCGCAAAATAAAATGTATATGGTATGGCCACGCGGATCACCTCAAACGGTACTTCAACTATTTTTTGCCCCTTCAGCGAGAACATCACAAATATTGTAAAAAGAAGTGCGACAGGCGTCAATCCAGAAATTTTTGGGATAAACTTCTTATGATACCATTCCTTCCCTTTTTTCCTGACAAGTGCAAACCTTGTTATGATTCCCCCAGCAAATGGAATTCCCAAGTAAATTAAAACTGTCGTCGCAATCTCCCAAATTGAGACTCTGACAAGAGTTCCCTTGAAGCCAAAAATCGGTGGGAGAAGCGTGATAAACAAATAAACATAGACTGAATAGAAGAGGATCTGGAAGATTGCGTTAAACGCAACAAGTCCTGCGGCAAGCTCTGAATCTCCACTTGCTAGATCATTCCAGACCAAAACCATAGCAATGCATCTTGCCAACCCGACAAGGATAACCCCAATCGCCATTGCAGGCTTATCAGGGAGAAGCAGTATCGCAAGCAAAAACATTACCAACGGTCCCACGATCCAATTTTGAACCAGAGATATCACCAGCAATTTGACGTTCTTGAATACAACCGGAAGTTCCTCGTATTTCACTTTTGCGAGAGGTGGATACATCATTAATATGAGCCCGATTGCAATGGGAATATTTGTTGTGCCGCTGCTCATCGAACCCCAAAACGATGCAATGCTAAAATAGACTCGCCCTGTCAATACTCCTGCGAACATGGTTATAAAAATCCACAATGTTAAATAACGATCAAAGAATGAGAGCTTTTTTGATACGGATTTCATTTTGTTTCCCTACTTATCGATTTTTAATGTTGCCCGTTGGAGTTTATTCATTAAGTATTAAGTCTTGTACTACACAATGATCCTACATCTTTTTCAAGTTTTCTAAATAAAACTTATAGAACTCACTCTTGATTTCGTCCCTAATTCTCCTAAACACAGACAGGACCTCTTCTTCTGTGCCTGTCGCTTCTGCGGGGTCCTCGAACCCCATGTGGAGTCGATGCTCAACTTTGCCTGTGAAAAATGGGCAGGTCTCTTTTGCATTGTCGCAAACGGTGATAACGTAATCGAACGACTGTGCCAGGAACTGTTCCACCGTCTTGGTCTTGTTTGTTGAAATGTCGATCCCAACCTCCTTCATCACCTGAATAGCTTTCGGGTGGACCTTATCAGCAGGCTTTGTGCCGGCAGAGTAAACTTCGAGGCCCTTGTCAAATGATTTTAGGAATGCCTCTGCCATTTGCGAACGGCAGGAATTACCTGTGCACAGAACAAGTATTTTCATTAGAAACTCCTTTGGGGTTTTGAATAGGCTGGAGGCTTGCCAACCAAAACTAATGCGTTGCAGCCGTATTTCGACCGAACATTTCTGTCGCGGTGCGTTGAATCAGCCTAATACCTTTTATTTCGGTTTCAAAAAGCGGAACCAAAACCAGTGGAAGTCCAAACCTTTCACGTATCTCACTCAAGTATTTCTCCTGCATGAACCTCCGACTGATGAAGAATTCATTCGTGCAGTACTCCGGCTGGAGAACCTGATTAGCGACTACAAATTGAGTTTTAATTCCGGCTTCTTTCAAATCCAGCATTGCTCTGTAAGCCTCTATCACAGGTGTCGACTCCGGATAAACCACGAATGCAAAAATCGATCTCTGAGGGTCCTTCATCCTTGCAATTACCCTGTCAAATCTTTTTTGTGTGACTGATTTTGCTTCCGCACTTTGCTGATTAGTCGTAACCATGAGACTTACCTGGTCGCCGTAATCGAATGGCAGTTCAAGAAGCCTGAGCGTGTGTCCAGTAGGTGCGGTATCGAAGACCACGAAATCATAATCATCGCTCTCTACATAGGTCATGAACTTGTCGAATGCAGCCATCTCTTCGGTACATGGGGACTCCAGCTCTTCCTTGATTGCAAGAAGCATATCTTCTGAGTACTTGGACATAGATTCATCCAAAATTCTCTGCTTGTATTCAGCCGTGGCTTTTTCCTGATCCACGATTACTGACCACAGGTTTGTGACACCTTCGACTGGCTTTATCTGATCGGTAACTTCGCGCTCAAGCACCTGGCCGATATGCGATGCCGGATCGGTGGTTAGGAGGAGAGTCTTGTAACCTTCGGACGCAAGGTGGTACGCTGTGGCAACAGAGACGACAGTCTTCCCGACTCCACCTTTTCCGGTGAAGAAGATCGCCTTTGTTTTTCCGTTAGGCTTAATTATTTCTGAGACGGAATCTGAATTGAACTCGCCAAATTTTGCAGCATCCGTCATGATGCTACCGATCGAATAATGCTGTTTCTCGGAATTACCAAAAAGGTCCTTTTCTATATTCAGCAACCTTTCAATTCCCTTGATCTCGCCGTCGCGCTGATACATCTTTCGTATTTTGACAGGAAACTTGCTCTCGATCTGAATAATGTGCTTCTGTTGCATGTCGAAACGACTCTTGAAGAAGGGATGCTGACACACCTCTTTAGGAAGAATTCCGTTGATGATTATACCTGGGGATGCAAGTATCCCGTATTTCTTCGCAAGCTCGTCCGCTTTCTTGTCCTCGCCGAGGTAGAACACCTCGAAGGACATCTGTTCCTGACTAAGAAACCGGACAACGACGTCGCTCTTACGGCATTTTCTGTTTCTGACGATTACAATTTTATTATTAAGATCTATCGACATCAATCTGCTCATGATTCTGATTAGGCAAGCGCTTCCACATAGGATTTCATCTCGTCGTATGTTGGATATGACTTCTGCTTGATAACCCTGCCGTTTACAACAGTCACCGGAAGAACCTCAACTCCGTATTTTTTTAGAAGTTCAAGCACATCCTTGTTCTGCATGAATTTTTGACCTTGTTGACTCAACAGGTACCTTTCTATTTTCAGCTTTGTGTCATATTCCCTTTGCAGTTTCAGGATTGCTTCGCTCACATCGAGAAGCGCAGGATCTATATTTGGTCCACAGAGCCCCGTCGGGCAGCACATCGGTGGGTCGAAAATCTCTATTTTCACAGTCTTGATATTTTCAACTGTTTGCATGGGAGTCCTCCTTTTTGTTTTAGCAGCAACTTCCCCCACCGCAGCCACAACTACCACCGGATGATCCGGAAGACTTGAGAAACTCTCCCGTCACTATCGAGAACCCGCCGAACAACTGCTCAACCTTCGGGCTGCCACAGCTTTCACATGCGAGTGTTCCCTCCTTTTCCATCCTTTCCTTCTCCGCAATGCTTGAGTTTATTTCAAAAGTGTAACCACATTCTCTGCAATGATATTCATAGGTAGGCATGATAATTTCTCCTCATTTGTTTTTTGGTTCGTTAGCATTAATACTTTCCATTTCTCGAGACACAAGATCAATGAACAGTTTAGCCATGTCGTTCCTTGGCCGCTCTTTTATCGTCAACCCGATTTGACCTGCTGCGCGAATCGCCTCAATTGAGCTACCAAGCTTCAGCGCCTCCGCGAAGTGATGGCGGAGACAGGGCATGCAGTTGGCGGCAACTGAAGCCGCGACTGAAATTAGTTCGCGAGTAATATCGTCAAACTTAAATTCTATCGTATTTACGGATGTTACATCAGTCATACGCTAACCCCTTTCTTGCGCATAATCCTAAGCAGTTCATCTTCAGAAACAAATCCCACCACGCATTTTCCCCTTTCACGCAACGCCAACCTCTTTTTTAGATTCTCCAGGTCCGCATCGAAAGGCTCACCGGAGCAGAAATCCTTGACAAAATCAAAAAGCTTCTCGTTATCTTTGTCATCCAACTTCGGATGGTAGTAACCCCAGGTTCCATTTCTATCCACGTCTACCAAGCCGGCGCGCCTCAAAAGAACGAGACTCTTAGAAACCTGATACTGGGGAAGTTTGAGCGCATCAACCATCTCACAAACGCAAAGTGATTTTTTAGACACTGTTAACAAATACAGTATGCGCAACCGCGTCTGGTCGCCAAGAATTTTAAGTGTCTCTGCCTTCAGATTTGCTTCCATGTATATATGCTCATATGTGCATATAATATACAAAGCTCGCATTCCCTTGTCAAGGGAAAGAACAAAAAAAATAACACTGAGGTTGATGACCTACGAGACCCTTGACTCGTTTACCAAAACAATCTCATTTTCTCTGATGAGCTTCCTTACCTCAGTTAGGAATCCAGATATATCCTCTTGGGATGTCGAGGTCACTTCGAAAGAAGCATAGCAAGGCGCCCCTTCATCCGCGCCCTTCATCGTTGGAACCTGCATCTGAAAATTCACGATATCGAAAGGTCGATCCCCAATCAGAGTTCGTAGCTTTTGGGGCAGATTCTTCTTTCCAAACTGGCCAGCAACTTCCACTTTCGTTCGCGTTTCAAGTTTAGCGATTTGAGCTTCGGCCTCAGCTCGAGCGCGCTGCATTTGAATTTTTTCTCGTTTTTCCTTCGCTTCCTTCTTGACAATGCCGAAGATACGATGTTCTTTTTCGACTTTCCAGATTATGTCCCTGCCGGGGAACGATATACACTCAACAGGGCAAACAGTCTTGCAAGTGGAGCAGCCAACCATGCAGTTGTACGGGCGTTCGACTATCTCCACCCTGTTTTTTTCATCCTTTTCAAACACTTCTCTCCCGCAGCTGAGATAGCACAAATCGCATCCAATGCATGCATCGCTATCTATTGTCGGGAACCAGGGGATTTCTTTTCTCGGCACCCCGTGCCACAGTTGGTTGCTTAAGTCCTTTGCCATGAATTTGTCCTTTCGTGTCTTTGAATTAGATTCTATGCATACATGCTCATATCGGCATATAAAATAAAAATACAGCGATCACATATCAAGGGTTGATGAGCGCAACCAATTGACATTCGCATCGCGGTGATTATTCTCGTATAATTTAGGAACCACTGTGATTCCACAACCTTGGGTATTTTGTTACAGCCACAAATTTATATTCAACTTTTCAGATGAAGTGGAAAGCCATCATAACAATCCACAATGCCGACCCTACTCCGAAGACCACAAGTATATCCAAATCGAGCCATCTTACTGCGACAAAAGCCAGCGCTGCGAAGACAAATGCCGCCGGCACCTTCAACGTTGCTTCTGACAGCTGAAGTATTACAAACGCAAGCATCCCTACAAATGAAGCAAGCACGCCCGCCAGGGCGCCGCGTACAGCCCTGATGTTTCTGACTCGGACGAATATCTCGGAAAAAATGAGGGTCATAGCGAAAGACGGTGAGAACATCGCGAACGTCGCCAGCGCAGCACCGAATACCCCACCCATTTTGTATCCGATAAACGCGGCAGTGATTAGAAACGGTCCCGGCGTGATTTGGCCAAGCGCAATTCCGTCAACAAACTGGCTCATCGTCAGCCAGTGATGGCCGTCCACAACGTCAGACTGGATAAGCGGTATGATAGTCGTCCCGTTTCCAAACGCGACCGATCCTATCTTGAACAAGGACAACCCAAGTGAGCCGACATCGGACTTAAGGAAGAAAGCAAACAATGCCCCTCCTATGATTACGCCCGACACAACTGCAATTCCCAGCCAGCGGGTGAGGGGCGTCGAAGACTCAGCACATGGCAGGATTGGTTTCTTGCCAGCTGGACGAATGAATAGTCCGCCAAATATTAGAGCCGATAGCACAATCCAGATAGCATTTAATTTCATAAGAAGTGCGGCAAAAGCTATTAACGCAATCACAGCTTCGACTTTTCCCTTCAGAGCGCGTGCGCCAAGGTCGATCGTGACGTTGAAAATCACCCCGATGACCAACGCTTCCAGCCCTGCAAAAAGAACGTGGATCCATGAGAGGTTTGCGGCTGCAAAGTAAAGGGAGGAGAGTGCGAGCATCATGAAAAATGACGGCAAAATGAAACCGCTCGTTGCCATGACTGCGCCGGGAACTCCGCGTAGCTTGTAACCCACGTACGCAGTGAAGTCGACCATGATCGGACCCGGGTAAAGCTGCACAAGCGCAAGTCCCTCGTTCATTTCTTCCTCACTCATCCATCTGTTCTTCATCACTAACGACTTTAGTTTCTGCAAAATCGCCATGCTGAATGCGGTTAGCCCGACGAGAAAATATTCCAACAAAATCTTCTGAAGGGAAACTTGGGGAGGTGTTGATCTGTCTGAGTGAGTATTGGCTGGGGCGCCGGCGCTCGATTTGGATTTCGAAGAGACAGAGATGCCCACTTTATATTCCATCCTCCCAAAAGTACATGTATGATTCGAGAGACCCCAGGTATTTGTTCCTGATGTCGTCCATGATACTTCTGAACTCCCTATTGTCATGGTGCTTCAGGTAGAGGACAACACCTTTTTGAAATTCAAGCTTCGGAAACATCACGCCATGCCGAAGCTCCTCGACCTCAGAGTCCAGAGTACTAAGAGCTTGGTCATACTTCCCCTTAGGGATTAGATATTCGCTCAGAGCAAGCCGCAACATGATCCTGAATTCAACGGGTGGCAAATATCCGTTGAACTTATACAACAATTTCCCATCATAATCAGTAAAGTAGAAAGATGGGGTCCAGTATGCGGAGTACTCTCTTCGGACTTCCCTATCCTTAAAGATATCGAGACGCAGAAGTATGAACCACTCGTCCAATTCCCTATCGACGTTACTGTCCTTGTAAGTGAATTCATACAACTTTCTACAACCCCCGCATCCTTCCCTTTCGAACTGAAGGATGATGGGTTTGCGCAATCTCATCGATTCATTGCGCGCTTGCTCAAAGTGTGTCAACCACATCACCATTTAGTGCACCACATAGAGTTCCCCATTCAGCTGCACCGCCATGGCCAAAGTACATCAACTGAGACGGGATGGAAGTATAGGGGTCCCCAACAGCTTCTCTGAGGGCTTGGACTATGGCACCGAAAGCGCCGTACCCACACCCTCCTCCATTTGTGCTATCGTAGAATAAATCGTGACCTAGAATCCTGACGTGTTCAACATCAAGCTGTTTATACGGCCAGGGCCACGTTGCATTCGCAGGGCTAGCGTTGCCCTTGTTTCTGAGAAGCGTGTTAATGCCTGCTCCGCCGACAGCGATCGCAGCTGCATACTTTGCAGACTTGGTCAGGAATTGCTTACGTGTTAGTTGTTCAGTCATGTTGTTTCTCCTTCTTTAGCAGATTTAGTATCGCAGACCCTCCTATGAGGAGGAGCGAATGGTAAAGTTTGCGATATTTTTATTTCTCTTGATACGAACGTAGTATCTGACTATCGCTGTTATCTGACAAACGTTCATGGGGTGTCGAGGCCTCAATGTTCCCTCTGGTCTATGGTTCAAATCTTGATAGAGCTTTATCGCAAATGGATATGTCTTCGGCCTTAACATAGCTGAAAGCTCACAGCACACTTCAGTTTTTATCATTGGTTTAACCCTCCAATTGATTGATCAGTAATATTTCCATCTCACTGCGTCAGCTTAGCCTCTAATCTGTTAATCCTTGCAAAAGCATCCATAAATGCCTGCGTGAAGAGATTGTACACAGCTGATTCATCGATCGTACGCGTAGAAATCATAAGATTAAGATCCTCGGGGTGCCTGCTGGTCTTCAAAACAAGTTCCGCTGCACCGATCATCGTTTGCGCCACTGCCACCTCGGCTTCAACTTCGCTAATCCCGAGTTTGACTGACGCTTCCCGAAGTGCCTTTATGACAGGAAAGAAATAAGTAGGCCCGACAGCCGTAAGGGCTGTAAATGCATTCATTAGTTTCTCATCAATCAACAACGGATGCCCGAACAGGTCGAGAAAATCTTTTGCGAGGGCCAGCGACTCATCTCTCACATGCCGTCCGACACAAAATGGGTTTACTCCAGAACCTATTACTGACGGTGTGTTCGGGATTACCCTCACGACCGGCACTGGCTTGCAGAGCGCGCTCTCGATCAGCCATGTGGGCACTGCAGCAGCTAACGAGATCATTACCTGTCCTTCCCCAACTGATGTACAACTCTCCGACAGTACAGCTTTCACTACGCCGCTCGGGACTGCGAGCACCACGATATCACCGAAGTCAGCGGCAACCTTGTTGTCACCACTCGTGCGAATTCCAAACTTTCGCTCGAGCTCGCGTAGTCGTTCTGGCAATATATCGCTTGCTATGATAGCATCGGCTTTGATTACTCCCAAATCGATAAGGCGAGTTATGAAGACTTCCGCTATTATCCCCGCGCCAATAAACGATATTCGCTTTTTCCCTAGCTCACCGTAGTTCATGGCATTCTCCAATCTGAAAGCTACAAGCCCACCGCTATTATTCCTTCTTCATCTTCTTCAGCGCATGAAAAACTTTTTCGGACAATCTCCAGTTCTTAGTCTTAAGATCTGTCTCGTCCAACTGTTCGTCACTGATTCAACTGACTGCGCACCTGCTGCAACGCTCCGATGAAAACAGCGAACGACGGCATTCCAGCCACAGGTATGAGCGTATATGCAACTTCCAACAGCTCTTCCTCTGTCGCTCCTGCTTTGATGGCGCCTGTAATGTGCATCATGGTTGCCTCGCGATCATGTTGCACAGCAGTAATCGCAGCGTGAATAAAAAACTTGTGCCTCTTCGAGATCAGACCATCACTCAATGTAAGTTCATGCAAGCGAAGGAAAGAGGCACAAAGTGCCGAATTCTTTTCGTTGAGGAAGGCAACTGGATCAAGTACCTTCCCAAACTCCTGCGAAAAGTCTTTCAGGCTTTTCTCATAATTAGAATTGTTCATATCACCTTCCAAGATAATGATTCCTCCGGTTAACTCTAAAATCTTGAAACAAGCATCAACATTAGCGCAGCATACCTTTTACCACCACATCCACGGCTTCATCCTCGTCAAGTCCTCGTGCCATCAATGTTTCCACCTGCTTCTTATCGACACTCCCGATAGCGGCCTCGTGCGTAAGTTTAGCGCCGTCGTCAACGACGAGGAGCTTCGGCACCGCGCTCACACGAGCATCCTTGCCTTTGATGATTTCGACGCAATCGACATGGCCACGGGCGTTCGGAGCATTCCCGACAGCTTCTCCCAATACTTCGGCGACACACCTGCCTGTCGCGACTATGCGGCTCTTTGCCAAACCGCGGGAATTCTCGCCGTTCAGGAACAAAGACTCTTTAACGAGCACCTTGTCATCACCCTTGCCATAAACCTTCGTATCAAATTCGCACAGGGCATCTTTCTCAAGTTTTCCCTCGTAATCAAGGTCTAACTTCCCAACCGCGCCCTTTATTAGCTTGAACTCACTACGAAGTCTCCCTCCCTCTTCTACGACAGCTTTTGTCACGGGTAGAACTTCAATTCCGCCATCCTTGCCATGAAAGTGAGTCTCAACATAATTCATCTCAGCGTTTTTATTGACGTGGATTTTCGAATCCATGATGTGCTTGAGTTTAATGGCGTTGGGAAAAGAGCAATGTGCGATGAAGTTTACCTTTGCACCTTCGCCGATTTCGAATTCTGAGACTATTTCCTGAATCCCTTCTTCCGGAATAACACCGAAACAAAGATGCACAGGATCTTTGACCACTGTTTCAGGCTCGATGACGATCCTTGCCTTCACTCCGTTTTGGATTTCCTCCCCATCTATGTTTACACCAGGGATGCTGTTCTGGAATAAAATCTTATGATGGCTGACTACGAGACTTGCCGTCTTTTTGTCGAACAGATCATCAGGATTGCCTCCGCTCGCTTCATACGCTTTCGCAATAGCCTCGAATTCCTTGGAGTAATCAATCATTGCCAATTACCTCCTCGGCAGGCTGGTTAACGTGTGGACATTCTTCACAATGATTGCGGAAGAATTTAGCGACCGCAAGCGGTTCGCCGGTTTTGACGACCGTTCCGTCGCAGAGAGACGACGCCCTGTCCGCAATTGCTGCCACTTCTTCATGATGCGTAATCAGAAGTACGGCACTCCCTGTTCTTGAGAATGTTTTAATGACATCGACTATGTGATCGATTGAAAGAGAATCTATGCCGGAGTCAGGCTCATCGAGAATCGCTAACTTAGGTTTCATTGCGAGGACAGATGCCAGCTCGATGCGCTTCCGTTCTCCGCCGCTCAGCGTGCCATCCACTGCCCGAGCAAGATATAGTTCCGGAGAAAGCCCAACTTTCAGGAGGCACTCTCGCACGCTCAAAAATCCATCTCCCGAAAACCTCTTACTTATCTTTAAATACTCTCCCACGGTTAGTCCTTCGAAGCGAGCAGGCTCCTGCCATCCAAGCGTGATTCCGCGTCGCGCGCGCTCATACACTGGGAAATTTGTAATGTCTTCACCATCAAACAATATTCGTCCCCCTGTCACCTGGTATCCGTTTAGACCCATGATTACAGATGCAAGAGTGGATTTGCCCGTGCCATTTGCGCCTAGAATACTATGTATCTCACCTTTTCGAACTTCGAGGTTAAGATCGTGGAGTATTTTCTTCCCGTTTATTTTCAACTCGATGTTGCTCAAGCTTAGCATAATAAGCTCTCATTTCTTGGATATCTTAAATACCCCCTAACTTCCATTGCTCTCATCCGCTGGCTCCCATGGTTGGTCAAGGACCCTTACCGCTACGTTTTTCACACCAGGTATAGCGGCAATGGATTGGCGGGCAGCCTCTACGATATAGTTTGCCAATGGACATCCTGGTGCGGTAAGAACCAAATCAATGTCAACCTCATCCTCTGAAATTGTTATCTGCTTGACCATATTCAGCTCAATTAGATTGGCTCCGATTTCAGGATCAATCACGGAGGCCAATGCAGCTCTAACATCTTTTTCAGTTGTCATAAGAGTTTAGATAGTTTACGACACGTCCTAAAACCAAATCAAATATCTGAGTGCTGATTGCAAAAATACTGGCGCCTCACCCAAAACATGAGGCGCCAGTTGTTTTACCGAGAAACAGGCGCCTCCTTTTTTTGAGCGGCGTACTTTACCCTCAATTCTCTTAGTTTTTCAACAAGTTCTCTCTTGTCTGGAAACGTAATGGCGCCCGATGGACACTGTGATGCACAGGCTGTACAGCCAACCACGCAGTTGTACGGATTAGCAACCACTGTTTGTATATCCTCAACCTTGAAAACATCGTTGCTGCAAAAATCGATGCACACGTTGTCGTTGAGACAGAGGTCAGTGTTAATTGTCGGGTACCACGGGATCTCTTCTCGCGGTATCCCCTGATAAGTTCCGCCTGCCATCACTTAACCTCCTCAACTGCTTTTAAAATGTCATTGAAAGCTTGATCAGTTGTCTTAAACGAAATCGACACGGGCTTCCACCGTCCGTCCATTTCAATATTCGCACGCTGGAACCCATCACGGAGAAGTTTCCTTTGCTTCTCAAGTGTGCAAGCGGGTGTTATATACGCAACGCCATCCTTCAAAAGGTCAGCCATCATATTTTCTCCATTTTCTTCACAGAGGCGCGGATGAAGCAGCATATAGTCGTGTGGAATTTCCATTCTTACACGCTCAGCTAACTCACCAAAGTTTATGTCTTTCATGCTTGGACATGAAAAACTGCATGTGCATATCATAATTGCTTTTTTCATTTCTTAACCCTTATTTATATTACTATGATTTTACAAAATTTTATCTGACAACCTCACAGTTTTCATTCTGGAGCTTTATCTGCGTAGCCGTATTCTTTCTTTGTAGCATTATAAATTTCCATTAGCACTTTCTTCATTGATGCTTCCTCTTCGTGAGAAATTTTATCATTGAAGAGGAGAAGCCCCTGCCAGAGTTCATCGGCAGCCTGTTCGTCTGTTTCAGGAAATGAAAGGATCGTGGTAAACACAATCTGATCCAAACCGTAAACGATCCGTTCTTTTCCATCGACTTCCACCTTAAAAGCCTTCGGAGTACTGCAAGAACATCCCATTTTTCACCTCACGTTAAAGATGTTAAAGAGCATTAGTTTCAGAACTCATATTCGTTGTTTCGCCAATCATCGAATTAATATAGCAGTTGCTCGACTTTGTGTCAAGGCAAAAATCGCTGGAATAACAAACATGCTGAGAATGACAAGCACCAAAGCCCAGAGCTTGAACTCACCATTTACGTTCTTGAACGGTCCGAAGAAGTATTCTCTCCCTTTGGCTTTTATCACCGCTTTCTGAACTATGTATCCGAGTATGAAAGGCGCTATCAGGAAGAGACCAACGCTCCTGGCGAGTACAGAAAAATCTATAGGTATTACCCTGCCGACGAGCATATACATGTAGAAGGGCATAAGTACAATTTGAAGCGTTATGTTCCATGGCAGCAGCGCTATTCCCCAAGCGACATCTCCTTCGGCAAGGTCAGTGAAAATCAGGTACCATCCTATGCAAGGCGTCAGAGTGTACAGAATTGCGCCGACCCAAAAATCAGGATAGCTCTTCAGAAACAGCCATCCCATTGCCCATGAAAAAGCGGGGATGAAAATAAAATTAATAAAGATCGCGAGCGCGGTCGGTTTGAACTTTTTGAATGCTTTTCCCACGTCCTTGATTTCGACAGGGAGCATTACCGAGAGGATGACGAAGAACACCCCAATTTCCGTGAGTTTAATGAGAGTAGGTATCTCCTT
>Ga0207433_10002669_pt1 | contig 35877 bp, 44 predicted proteins | sample YelNatPaOPGAMG01_FD_187559 | JGI IMG/M metagenome (GOLD analysis project Ga0207433, IMG submission 187559) | Hot spring thermophilic microbial communities from Obsidian Pool, Yellowstone National Park, USA - OP-RAMG-01 (SPAdes) (version 3) | ecosystem: Environmental > Aquatic > Thermal springs... | reverse complement strand
GATTCGCTTTTTCAGGGCGTGAAATCAACAGGGGAGGGTGGTTAGGGGTCAAGGCGATGGATATATCCTCATAGTGGTTTGTTCCCAGGAATAGATCTACTTCTGGAAGCAGGGCGGGAAGTTTTCTCCCGTATCGCTGAACCATGCAACCGGTTACTATCAGTTTTTTACACCTTCCTTGATTTTTCCAGGTAGCGAGGGTGAGTATATGTTCAATGGCTTCTTGAACCGCAGATTCTATGAACCCGCAGGTATTGACCACGATTATCTCGGCTTGAGCAGGGTCTGTTACAGGGGATAAACCAAGGCTTGTTAAAATTCCAGCCATCCGCTCGCTATCTACAAGATTTTTATCGCATCCGAGGCTTACTAGGTAAAGGTTCATCGTCTAGGAGGCTAAAAATTAGGAAAATTAAAGGCGCCGCAAAGCGGCACCTTTCTTATTAAGATTTCTATTCGGCACTTCCAATTCTAACTCTGATTCTATTTGCTTTCCGTTTCTTCCGGTTTTACCAGCTCAATAAGGCACATGGGAGCGCCATCGCCTCGCCTGAAACCCATTTTGACTATGCGGGTATAGCCACCCTGACGCTGAGCGTATCGTGGAGCAATTTCAGCAAAGAGCTTATGGGCGACCTTTTTGCTTCTTACAAAGGCAAGAGCCTGGCGTCTGGCGTGGAGATCGCCTCGTTTCCCTAAGGTGATCATATGTTCGGCGAACTTTCTGATTTCTTTTGCCTTTGTTACCGTAGTTACAATTCGCTCATGATCGAGCAGAGATGTAACCATGTTGCGAAACATCGCAAGCCTGTGCCCTGTCTTTCTTCCCAGTTTTCTGCCGGCTACTCTATGACGCATAGCTTTCTTTTTCCCTCTCCATTTCTCTTCGTTCTAGTTCTTCTCTGCTTGGGAATCCTTCAAGTTTCATCCCCAGCGACAGACCCATTTCCGCAAGGATTTCTTTGATTTCATTAAGCGACTTTCGACCGAAGTTTTTCGTTTTCAACATCTCAGCTTCGGTCTTCTGGACAAGCTCTCCTATATACTTAATATCAGCGTTTTTCAAGCAATTTGCAGATCTAACCGACAATTCCAGATCATCAACTCTTCTAAAGAGGTTTTCATTCCAAACTAATTTTTCTTCTTTTGGTGATTCTTTCTTAGGAACTTCAACATCCTCTTCAAAGTTAATAAAAACAGAGAATTGATCTTTCAAGATTTTTGCGGCGTAAGCCAGGGCATCCTCTGGTGTAACACTACCGTCGGTCCAGATTTCCATCGTAAGACGGTCATAGTCTGTCATCTGACCAACTCTGGCCTGTGTCACAGTATAGCTTACACGTTCTATGGGTGAGAAGATGGCATCTATAGGGATTGCACCAATGGGCATGTTGGGTTCAACATTTCGCTCTGCGGGAACGTATCCTTTGCCGGTTTTAACTTTAAGTTCCATTTTGATATGAGCGTCTTTGGAGAGCGTACAGATGTAATGGTCTGGGTTAAGAACCGTGATGAGGGAACTTCCATAAATATCACCGGCTTTCACAGCACCTTCTCCGCTTTTTTCAATACGGAGGGTGAGAGTATCATCAGTTTTTGACTTAAATCGCACACCTTTTAGATTTAGCACTATATCCGTAATATCTTCAGACACTCCAGGGATGCTCGAAAATTCATGCGATGCCCCTTCGATTTTAACGCTTGTTATGGCGCACCCCCTAAGGGATGAAAGCAAAACTCTCCTTAATGCATTACCAAGGGTTATCCCAAAGCCTCTCTCAAGAGGCTCACAAATGAACTTTGCGTACCTGTTAGGGTCGCCTGGCTTTTCTATTTTCAAACCTTTGGGTTTGATGAGCTCTTTCCAGTTCTTTACTATATCCATGGTGTATCCTCACCAGTTCTTATGTGCCTATTCTTGCCTCTTTACTAGAGACAACAAAAACCGGTTTCTGAATCCCTTTGCTGTCAGAAGTTGAGCAGGAGGGACCTCACCGGTTTGCAACAGAAATCGAAATGTACCACCTACTTTGAGTAAAACTCTACAATCAACTGTTCCTGCACTGGTATATCTATTTCTTCTCTTGTGGGGAATGTTTTAAAAACCCCTTCGTATTGTTCTTTTCTTAGTTCAAGCCATGGAGGCACCCCACGTCTTGGCAAAGCTTCAAGTGCTTCATTGATAACGGCTAAGTTTCGACTTTTCTCACGAACTGTTACCGTGTCTCCCGGCTTAACAAGGTAAGAAGGAATATCTACAGATTTGCCGTTTACGAGAAAGTGCCCATGGCGGACAAGCTGTCTTGCTTGAGCTCGAGATTGGGCAAAACCAAGTCGATAGACTACATTGTCAAGACGACGCTCAAGCAGAATAAGGAAATTGGTTCCAGTTATCCCTTTTTGTCTTTCAGCCTCTTTGAAATACTTCTTGAACTGTGTTTCTGTAAGTTCATAGATTCGTCTCAATTTTTGTTTTTCCCGAAGTCGTAACCCGTAATCTGAAAGTTTCGCCCGAGTTTTTCCATGTTGACCAGGAGCGTAGTTTCTTCTTTCATATGCACATTTGTCGGAGTAACACCGATCACCTTTGAGGTATAGTTTCATATTTTCGCGACGACATAAACGGCATACAGGTCCAGTATATCGAGCCAAGGCTTTTTCCTCCTTCTATCTCTCTCTTTTCTTGGTCATACTCGCCGACGTTTGGGAGGGCGACAACCGTTATGTGGTATAGGGGTTACATCTTTAATAGCGGTGATATTCAACCCAACCGCCTGCAGTGCCCTTAATGCGGCTTCACGACCAGATCCTGGGCCTTTGATATGCACTTCAACATTCTGGAGACCGTGTTCCATAGCCTTTTTTGCTGCAGCTTCGGCAGCCATTTGAGCAGCAAAAGGCGTGCTTTTGCGAGATCCTTTAAAATTTTGAGTTCCCGCACTCGCCCAGGAAATTGCGTTCCCGCTCATATCGGTGATGGTAATAATCGTGTTGTTGAAAGTTGATTGGATATGAGCTATCCCGTTTTGAATGTTCTTCTTCTCTTTCTTTTTCCTTGGTCCTCTCTGCTTAGCCATTGTTCCTCCCGGTCATTCCTACTTTTTCTTTTTCCCAATAAGAGAGCCTCTCGGTCCTTTTCTGGTTCTGGCGTTGGAATGGGTTCTTTGTCCTCTCACGGGCAACCCCCGGCGATGCCTAAGTCCTCGGTAGCATCCCATATCCATCAGTCTCTTGATATTCATTGCCACCTGAGTCCGAAGCTCTCCCTCAACCTTGTATTCAGTATCAATAATCCGTCGTAATGTAGCGATCTGATCATCAGTTAGATTGTCAGTTCGAGTGTCGGGATTTATTCCAGCTTCTTCCAGAATCTTTTTTGCTGTAGAACGCCCTATGCCGTAAATGTAGGTCAGAGCAACCTCAATACGTTTGTTCTTCGGCAAATCAACTCCTGCAATACGAGCCAATTTTTCTTACCTCCCCCACTTATCCCTGACGTTGCTTGTGCTTTGGGTTTTCGCAAATAACCCTTATAGACCCATGACGTTTAATAATTCTACATTTCTTACAGATTTTCTTGACCGATGCTCGAACTTTCATGATCCTCTGCTCCTTGACATTTCCACTATGATTTTGCTCTGTAAATTATACGTCCTCGAGTTAAGTCATACGGTGACAATTCCACCGTCACCTTGTCTCCAGGAAGAATTCTGATAAAGTGCATCCGCATCTTCCCGGATATATGAGCGAGTACCCGGTGCCCATTGGGAAGCTCTACTCTAAACATCGCATTGGGAAGTGTTTCTACGACCGTCCCTTCTACTTCAATGGCATCCTCTTTTGGCATGCCTATTACTTCTCCTTAATCCGAAAAATTTTCATCTCAAATCCCAAAGTTTAAAGTCTATACTTTATAGTTGCTTTTGTCAAAGAAAACTATTCTTTCTTCATCCAATGAAGAAAGAATTTCGGGTCCTTTGGATGTAATAGCTATCGTATGTTCGAAGTGAGCAGAGAGTTTCCTGTCCTTTGTGACGGCCGTCCACCCGTCGGCAAGAATTTCGATTTGGTATGTTCCTTCGTTGATCATTGGTTCTATCGCAAATACCATTCCTGGCTTAAGCCTTATTCCCCTACCAGGTGGACCGTAGTTCGGGATCTGAGGGCTCTCATGCAAGAATCTTCCGATTCCGTGTCCTACAAATTCTCGCACCACCGAAAAACCTTCTTTTTCCGCATGAGATTGAATTGCGTGAGAAATATCAGACAATCGGTTTCCGGGCCTTGCTTCTGCAATGCCTCTGTAAAGGGCTTCCTTGGTGACCCGGCAAAGTTTTTCGGCTTTTTCGCTGATCTTACCAACCGGCACCGTTATTGCTGCATCTCCGTAAAATCCGTCCACCACAACCCCAAAATCCAAACTGATAATGTCTCCCTCTTTTAAAACCCGCTTTTTTGACGGCATCCCGTGAACGATTTCCTCGTTTATCGATGTACAAAGGGCATAGGGGTATCCCCTATACCCTTTGAAAGCCGGCTTGGATTTCTTCTTCCAAGCTAGTTCTTCACTCAATCTATTTAGATCCCATGTTGTAACGCCTGGCTTGACCTCATCTCGTAACCGTTCCAGCACCTCCGCCACAATAAGACATGCCTTACGAATTTTTTCTATTTCCTCGCGAGTTTTTAGAGTGATCAACGATGCCGATCCCCTATGGAATTTATCCAAGCACAGCCACAATTCGGTTAAAGATTTCGTCTATCGATCCAAGACCATTTATACGACGGAGTTTTCCCTGTTTTTCATAATAGGCAATAAGAGGCTCAGTCTGTTCTTTGTAAACTTTAAGCCTTGATGTTACCGTCTGGACGTTGTCGTCATCTCTCTGATAAAGTTCGCCGCCACATTTATCGCAAACGCCTTCTTTTTTTGGCGGGTCAAACATTACATGATAACCAGCTCCGCACTTTCGGCATGTTCTTCTACCTGTTAATCTCTGAATGAGTTCTTCCTCAGGTACTTCTATGCAAACTACATGATCGATTTTCTGTCCGAGTTCGCTTAACATCTTGTCCAGAGTTTCAGCCTGACTCACGTTGCGGGGAAATCCATCGAGCATATAACCTTTTTTGCAATCGTCCTTTTGAATACGCTCTTTAACAAGCCCCACCACAACGCTATCGGGAACAAGCTGACCGGCATCCATATATTTTTTGGCTTCCAATCCAAGAGCCGTTTTCTCTGCCACTGCTGCTCTGAGCATGTCACCTGTAGAAATTTGAGGAATCCCATATCTCTCTATCATGCGTTTCGCCTGAGTGCCTTTGCCTGCTCCTGGAGGTCCTAGCAATACGATGTTCATCTTTAAATCCTCCTCGGTTGAAGTTTGCTATTTTTTATCTTCGCCCTACCACTCTTCCTTGTTTCAAGAAACCTTCGTAATGCCCCTTCTTCTTGTCATTCCGAAGCACAAAGGGCTGAGGAATCTCCTAAGGAGACCCCTCACTCCGTTCGGGGTGACAGTTTCGGCTATCTTCGCCCTACCACTCTTCCTTGTTTCAAGAAACCTTCGTAATGTCTCGTAAGCATGTGAGCTTCTATTTGGGCAACCGTATCCAGAGCAACGCCCACAACAATTAGCAGAGCCGTACCGCCGAAATAAAAGGGAACGTTGAATTTAGTAATAAGAATTTCTGGAAGGATACACACCGCAGAAATGTATATTGCTCCTCCAAACGTTATACGGCTCAGAACCTTATCAATATATTCAGCGGTTGCCCTGCCTGGTCTAATTCCAGGAATAAAGCCGCCATATTTTTTCATGTTTTCTGCCACATCCTGTGTGTTGAACACAATAGCAGTATAGAAGAAGCAGAAGAAAACGATGAAGCCAATGTAACATATAGTGTGAAGCCAGTGTCCTGGAGAGAGCCACAGAGAAACAGTTTTGAGAGCAGGATGAGGTATAAAGTTTGCTATGGTTGCGGGAAACATAATAAGAGACGATGCGAAAATAGGGGGAATAACACCAGAGGAGTTGATCTTTAACGGAATGTGAGTACTTTGCCCCCCGTAAACTCTTCTTCCCACAACTCGCCTTGCGTATTGCACAGGGATTCTCCTCTGTCCTCGTTCTACAAATATAATGAACCCGACGACGGCAAGCATGAGAATCAAAATAATGAGCATCTTAAAAATGCTCATTTCACCAGTTTCTACCAGCCTCATTGTGTTTCCTACAGCGGCTGGCATTCCTGCCACGATACCGGCGAATATTATGAGAGATATACCGTTTCCTATTCCCTTTTCAGTTATCTGTTCACCAAGCCACATAATGAAGGCTGTTCCTGCCGTTAGAGTAATGACTGTCATAAGCCGGAAAGCCCAACCTGGGTGGATTACGACAGCCTCACCCCCAGGTGCGGTCATACCTTCTAATCCAAAGGCTATACCGAAGCCCTGAATGAAACTGAGAATGACTGTTCCATACCGAGTGTATTGAACAATCTTTTTTCTACCTGCTTCGCCTTCTTTCTTTAACTGTTCCAGGTGGGGAATAACAACCGTGAGGAGCTGTAGAATAATGGATGAACTGATGTAGGGCATGATACCCAGAGCGAAAATCGATAGGCGTCTCATCGCACCGCCTGAAAACATATCAAAAAAACCAAGTAATGTCCCCTGAGATGCGTTAAAGAAAGCATTAAGCGCTTCAGCATTAATACCAGGCGTCGGTACGTGTACGCCTATACGATAGACCGCCAAAAAAAGAAAAGTTATTAGAATGCGCTTCTTTAATTCAGGGATTTTCCCGATATTTTGGAAACTGCCGACGTTAAACATTATTGAACCGCCTCACTTTGAGACAAAAGTACAACTTCTCCCCCGAGAGCCTTCACTTTTTCGATGGCTGCTGCGCTGGCTTTATGAACTTTCAACTTCAGCGGGTGGGTTAGTTCTCCCTCTGCCAATAACTTAATGCCGGTCTCAATTTTTTTTACCAATCCGGCTTTCTTAAGTTCCTCCGGCCCAATTTCGCTATTTGGTTCAAACCGATTCAAATCTCGCAAATTAACTACTGCATACTTTTTCCTAAACTTGTTATTAAAACCTCGCTTAGGAGCTCTACGGATAAGGGGCATTTGACCGCCTTCAAACCAGGGTGGAATTTCAAGCCCTGTTCTGGCTTTCTGCCCTTTATGTCCTTTACAAGCAGTTTTCCCGTGTCCTGACCCGGGACCTCTACCAACTCTTTTCTTTTTATGTTTAGCTCCTGGTGCTGGAGCCAAGTCGCTCAATCTAAGACCCATGGTTTCGTCCCTCTCTTAATACGTTTTATTCTTCCACCATTTCAAGTTCTACAAAATGAACAACCTTGCGAATGGCACCTAAAATAGTAGGAGTTGCATAAAGCTGACGAGTTTTATTGAGCTTAGTAAGACCCAGGGCCCTTAAAATCCGCCTGTGCTTTTCCGGATGCCCGATTGGGCTTCTTACTAATTTCACCCTAATCATCTGCGCCATTAGACAAATTCCTCCTTATACTCTCCAAAGGCTCTTTAACCTTTGATTTCCTCCATCCCTTTTCCTCTCATCTTCGCAACTTCTTCCGGGCTTCTGATCTGCTTTAGCCCCTCTATTGTGGCTTTGATGACGTTGTGAGGATTTCTAGATCCTAGGCACTTTGTAAGGATGTCGGTTACTCCAGCCACTTCCATGACGGCTCTGACCACTCCACCTGCTATAACTCCAGTTCCTGGAGAAGCTGGTTTAAGTATTACTTTGGATGCCCCGAAGTTTCCTTCGACCGTATGAGGTATTGTGCCGTTAATGAGGGGAATCGAAAACATATCTTTCTGGGCAGCCTCCATACCTTTGCGGATGGCTTCCGGCACTTCACGTGCTTTCCCCAATGCGTATCCTACTTTTCCTTTTCCATCACCAACCACCACAAGGGCACTGAAAGAAAACCTACGACCGCCCTTTACTACTTTAGCCACGCGGCTGATGTGAACAACCTTATCAACTAGTTGAATATCGTATGATAAATCTTCCGTTGTTACCTGCCTTGCCAAGACATCGCCTCCCTTCTATACTAAAAATCTAAACCGGCTTCTCGTGCTCCCTCTGCCAAAGCTTGAACACGTCCATGATATAAATATCCGTTTCGATCAAAAACTACCTTTTGAATGCCTTTTTCAACGGCCTTTTTGGCAACGAGCTGCCCCACAAGCTTAGCTGCGGCAACCTTACCAGAAACTGACTTAAGCTGATCTCTAAGTTCAGGAGATTGCGTTGATGCTGCAGCCAGCGTTTCACCTCTTTCGTCATCTATCACCTGAGCGTATATGTGTTTAAGACTCCTGTAAACACAAAGTCTCGGACGGATGGCTGTACCAGAAATTTTTTTTCGTATGCGTTTCTTACGCCGCAGACGTGCTAACACCTGTAGGTTGATTTTGGAGCCCATAATGTTTTCTTACCTCCCTCCCATCTCGACTATTTCTTGGCGCCGGCTTTACCAGCTTTGCGTCGTACTTCCTCATCCCCGTAGCGAATTCCCTTGCCTTTGTAAGGTTCTACTGGCCTTATGGCCTTGATTTTGGCTGCCGTGTGTCCCAGCAGTTCTTTATCAGCACTTTCGAGTTTTATCACTACCTGCTTATCCACTGTCGCTTTAACTCCCTCGGGGAGTGGAAATTCGAGCGGATGGGAGTATCCCAAGGAGAGCGTTAGCGCATTGCCCTTCATATCGGCTCGGTAACCAGTTCCAAAAATATGAAGTTCCTTCGTAAACCCCTGGTGTACTCCAACGACCATGTTGTTTATAAGCGTCCTTACCAGTCCATGCAAAGCTTTAGCCTGGCGTGATTGATCTTTTGGAGTTACAATTACAGCTCCGTCTTTCAGTTCGATGTGTACTTTGTCCGGGAATTCTCGGCTAAGAGTTCCTTTTGGTCCCTTAACCGTTACTTTTGTGCCATCAATGGCAACCGTTACATCTTTTGGTATTTGCACAGGACGCTTCCCAATACGGGACATGACCCTGTCTCCTTTCTTCTTTTAATTCTTTCTAGTTTGTAACTTACCACACAGAGCAGATGAACTCTCCACCGACTCTTTCTTTTTTAGCCTGCTTATCAGTGAGAATCCCTTTTGAGGTGGAGAGAATAGCAATTCCCAGCCCATTAAGGACTCTAGGGATTTCATCACACCCAACATATACACGCCGCCCGGGTTTACTAATCCTCTTTACACCGGTTATAGCTGCCCGTCTTTGTGTGTCATACTTCAACTGAATTCTTAGAACTCCCTGGCGATTGTCATGTATGAACTTGTAGTGTTTGATGAATCCTTCTTCTTTAAGGATTCTCGCAATGTTCAACTTCATCTTGGAAGCAGGGATGTCCACCTTGTCCATACGCACACGTTGGGCATTAACAATTCTGTTCAAAAAATCGGCAATCGGGTCCGTCATAACCATAGGAACTTGCTCCTTTTTTACCAGCTTGCCTTCCTGACTCCCGGAAGTTCCCCATTAAGAGCCAGAGTCCTGAAACATATACGACACATGCCAAATTCTCTCAAAAAAGCTCTTGCACGTCCACAAAGCGGACATCTATTGTATGCTCGAACCTTAAACTTTGGCTTCCTTTGGGCTTTGATCATCAAAGCTTTTTTTGCCAATGCTGTCCTCCTTCTTTTTATTTCCTGAAGGGCATTCCAAACCCTTCGAGCAGGGCTCGGGCTTCTTCATCGGTTGTAGCAGTTGTGGTAATGGTAACGTTAAGGCCTTTTATTTTATCAACCTTGTCGTAATCGATTTCTGGGAATATGATATGCTCTTTAATGCCTACTGTGTAATTGCCTCTTCCATCAAACGACTTTGGCGATACGCCTCTGAAGTCCCTAATTCTGGGAAGAGCTACATGGATTAACTTTTCTAGAAAATCGTACATTCTGTCACCGCGAAGAGTTACCATACAGCCTATAGACATACCTTTACGCAACTTGAAAGCAGCTATACTTTTACGAGCCTTAGTAATCACAGGCTTTTGCCCGCTAATTAGCTTCAGGTCTTCGGAAGCGGTTTCCAGGATTTTAGCATTTTGAATAGCTTCTCCCAGTCCCATGTTTAAAACTATCTTTTCAATCCGAGGCACCTGCATTGGGCTTTTATAGCCGAACCTTGCCTGAAGCATGGGTCTGATTTCTTTTTCGTAAACCTCTCTAAGCCGTGCCATTAACTTCCTCCATTGTGGACGTTAGCTCTCGATGATCTCACTGCATTTTTTGCAGTATCGGACCTTACGTCCATCATCGAGAAGCTTATAACCCACTCGCGTTGGCTTTGTGCATTTCGGACATAGCAACATAACATTAGAAATATGGATGGGAGCTTCTCGTTCCAAAATTCCACCTTCCTGGCTGTATCTTCCCGGTCTCAGGTGCCGTTTAACCATGTTGAGCTTTTCTACAATGATTCGGTCCTTTTTCTTCAGGACCTTCAGCACCTTACCGGTTTTCCCTTTCTCTTTGCCGGCAATAACCATTACCACATCATTTTTCTTAATGCGAAAATTCTTGTCGTATTTTGATACTGCTGGTTCTTTCTTAGCTGCCATAGTACTATTCTCCATTTCACAGCACTTCGGGGGCAAGCGAAATAATTTTCATAAAATTCTTGGCTCTAAGTTCTCTTGCCACAGGGCCGAAAATACGGGTTCCTATCGGATCACCAGCATTATTAATGAGAACGGCGGAATTATCGTCGAATTTGATGTAAGAACCGTCGGGACGTCGCACTTCCTTTTTGGTTCTAACCACTACGGCTTTCATTACATCTCCTTTTTTAACTTTGGAATTGGGGAGCGCCTCTTTGACGGATACAACGATGACATCCCCGACAGTAGCATACCGCCGTTTGCTACCTCCAAGCACTCGGATACAGTAGAGCCTTTTGGCTCCAGAGTTATCCGCTGCATTAAGTTGCGTTTCTTGCTGAATCATTGCCTTAACTCCTTACTGCTGATCATCTGCTGTATCTGAGGTAGGGATATTTACATCTCTTCCAATGTTTCGCTCAAGTATAGTCACCACTCTCCAGCGTTTTGTTTTGCTAAGAGGTCTCGTTTCCTCTATAAGGACGCGATCTCCTTCCTTACAGAGGTTTTTTGGATCGTGAGCCTTGAATTTCCTATATCTTTTCACATACTTATGATACTTCTGGTGCTCAACCAGGCTTTCCACTCGAACCGTTACCGTTTTATCCATCTTATCACTTACCACAGTGCCCACAAATCTTTTTCTGTGAGGAATCTTTTTGACTTGTCCTTCCATAAACCTTTATCCTTCGTTTGTCTTTTTATTATAACTCTTTTTCTCGAAGAATGGTTAAGACTCGAGCGATTTCTCTTCGGGTTTTCTTCAACTGAGCGGTATTCTGGAGCTGCTCGCGAGAATGCTGGATCTTAAGGCTGAAGAGAGCCTCCTTAAGATCTTTCAGCCTCGCCAAAAGCTCCTCTCTTGTCATGTTTCTAAATTCTTCCGTTTTCTTCTTCATAGCACATCCTGCCTCGACACAAATCTTGTTGCAATAGGAAGTTTATGAGAAGCCAGGCGTAATGCTTCCTTTGCGGCTTCTTCAGGGATACCTTTTATTTCGTAGAGAATTCGCCCTGGTTTTACCACTGCTACCCAACCTTCAGGAGCACCTTTGCCTTTACCCATTCGAGTTTCTGCAGGTTTTTTAGTGATCGGTTTATCAGGGAAGACACGAATCCAGACCTTGCCTCCGCGCTTTACATAACGAGTGATAGCTATTCTCGCCGCTTCAATTTGCCTCGATGTTAACCACCCGCATTCAAGTGCCTTAAGGGCATAGTCTCCAAAGGCAAGTTTACTGCCTCTGGTCGCCATCCCTTTCATGCGACCTTTTTGCACCTTGCGGTATTTGACTCTTTTAGGAGCTAACATGATCGAATCTCCTTCATCGTCTATCGCTTTTTACGGGAGCACTTCTCCCTTGAAAATCCAAACCTTTATTCCGATAATCCCATAGGTTGTTTTGGCAACGGCTGTACCGTAATCGATATCTGCTCGCAGAGTGTGGAGGGGCACTCGTCCTTCCCTGTACCACTCATATCTTGCCATTTCGGCTCCACCCAGCCGGCCTGAAGATGCCACTTTTATACCTTTTGCTCCCGCTTTTAGTGCGGCTGTAACGGCTCGTTTCATTGCCCGGCGGAAGGCAACTCGCCTAAGAAGTTGCAAAGCGATATTTTCCGCCACAAGCGTTGCGTCCAGCTCCGGACGCCGGACTTCTCTTGTGTCTATTGTAAATTCTCGGTTAAAACGTTGCTCTAAATCTTTTCGCAATGCTTCGATTTCAACGCCTTTTTTGCCAATAACAATACCCGGTCGAGCCGTATTGATGATAACCTTAACCTTATTCCCAGCTCGCTCGATCTCAATTAAGGAAACCCCGGCATGGTAGAACCTTTCTTTAATAACCTTACGAATATTACGATCTTCTACCGCCAGTTGAGCGTATTCTCTCTCGGAAAACCATTTCGAGTCCCAAGTTTTTATGACCCCGAGCCGAAAACCTTTTGGATGAACCTTCTGACCCAAGTTTCACCTCCACACCTTTGTTAAACTTTCTCTCATCCCTCTGCTACCACTACCGTGACGTGGCTCAACCTTCTAACTATCGGCCTTACACGCCCCATAGCTCTAGCTTTCCATCTTCTAAGCCTGGGACCTTCATTAACATATATTTCCCTTACATAAAGGTTGTCCACATCCATCATTTTCGTCTCCTCCGCATTTGCTACAGCGGATGCAAGTGTCTTGTAAATAATGCGAGCAGCCTTTCTTGGAGTATAGCGAAGGATGTGGTAAGCCTCGCTCACACTTTTACCTCTAATTAAATTAGCAACCAACCGAGCTTTTTGGGGAGAGACTCGCACGTACTTGGTAACAGCTTTCGCTTCCATCATTTCTTCCCTTTGACCTTGGATTTCTTATCCCCTGCATGACCATAAAAAGTTCTTGTTGGAGCAAATTCCCCCAACTTATGCCCAATCATGTTTTCCGTAACGTAAACAGGAATAAATTTCTTACCGTTATGCACTGCGATAGTAAACCCAACAAATTCCGGCACGATAGTTGATCGGCGGGACCAAGTTTTGATGACCTTTCGGTCACCAGTCTCCCTCGCCTTAAGAACCTTCTTCATCAGGTGATCATCAACAAATGGTCCCTTTCTTAAGGAACGCGGCACTTTATCCTCCTTGACTCTTAATCCTTTTAATTATTAACGCAAACTTACTTGCGCCGTCTTATTATGAACTTATCGCTTGGCTTATCGGGTTTTCTCGTCTTGTAACCCTTAGTAGGCACTCCCCAGGGTGTGCAGGGATGGCGACCACCAGAACTCTTGCCCTCACCGCCACCCATAGGATGGTCTATCGGGTTCATCGCCACACCTCTTACATGTGGACGGCGACCGAGCCAGCGACTTCTTCCAGCCTTGCCTATGGAAACGTTTACATGGTCTATGTTGCCTACTTGGCCAATTGTGGCTTTGCATTCCAGAAGCACCATCCGCATTTCACCGGATGGTAAGCGCAAAACGGCATATCGACCTTCTTTAGCCATAAGCTGTATTGCTGCTCCAGCAGATCTTCCCAGTTGTCCACCCTTGCCAGGTTGAAGTTCAACGTTATGAACGATCGTTCCTGCCGGGATAGCCTTCAACCGCATACAGTTTCCTGACTTGATATCAGCGTTGTCACTGGTAATGACCTGATCACCAACCTTGAGTCCTACAGGAGCTATAATGTATCGCTTTTCTCCATCCACATAGTGGAGCAATGCGATGTTAGCTGATCTGTTAGGATCGTATTCTATGCTGGCAACCTTTGCCGGAATGCCTTCCTTGTCGCGCCTGAAATCAATAATTCTATAAAGCCTCTTATGACCGCCGCCTCTATGCCATGCTGTTACTCGACCGTAGCTATTCCGTCCGCCTGTTTTCCTTAGAGGCTCCACCAGGCTTCTTTCCGGCTCTTTTTTGGTAATCTCGTCGAAGGTCAGATAGGTTTGAAACCGTCTGCCCGGTGATGTTGGTTTTACCTTTTTGATGCCCATAATTTTACCCTCGTGTGAGACCCTTGCTACAACAGTATTTTATTTTCACAATCTCAGAAAACACCATCCCGAGGAATTCCTTCCTTCGGTTCTATACGCCTTCGAAGAGTTCAACTTTTTGCCCAGGCTTAATGGTTACAACAGCCTTCTTCCAGTCGGGTCTTTTTGTCCAGTACCGACCGACCCTTTTACTCTTACCTTTCATTTTTATTGTTTGGACGTCAATAACATCCACTTTGAAGATCAGCTCTACTGCCTTTCTAATTTCAATCTTGTTGGCTCTCGGATCGACTTCGAAAGTCAGCTTGTTGTAGAGATTCTTTTGAAGCAAGGTCTTTTCCGTCAGGATCGGCCTCTTAATAATGTTATATGCCTTAATCAAATCGTCGCTCATTGCCCCAGGAACTCCTCTATTCTTTGAACACTTTCCTGCGTAAGTACAAGGTGGTGATAGTTAAGCATATCGTAAACGTTTAACCCTTCCCAGCGGATAACTTTTGTTAAAGGAATATTTCGCACCGACTTTTCTACCGTATCGTCGAAGGCTGGGATAACAAAAAGTGTTTTTTCCCACCCAAACATTTTCATCATTTTGGCAAATTCTTTGGTGCTGATACGGTCCATCTGCAATTTGTCGAGCACTGTCAGTTCGGCGTCTTTTAGCTTTTGAGAAAGAGCCATTTTTAGGGCCAAACGGCGAACTTTCTTTGGCAATTTAAAATCGTAGGATCGAGGCCTGGGCCCATGGATAATACCACCACCTCTCCACAAAGGAGAACGAATAGTTCCGGCTCTCGCCCGTCCCGTTCCTTTCTGTCGCCATGGTTTCCTTCCACCGCCGGATACCTCAGCTCGAGTTTTCGTCTTAGCTGTACCTGCTCGGCGTTTTGCCAATTGATACAAAACCACTTGATGAAGCACGGGAATCTTAACGGGAACATTGAATATATCATCCCGCAGACTTAATTGTCCCACCACTTCTTTCTGCATGTTGTAAACGTCCACTGTAGGCATAACGACCCTCAACACTCCCTCATTACTTTTTTAGCCGATTGGTTTTGCGAATCAACACGATTCCATTGCGTGATCCCGGCACAGCACCGCGTACAAGTATAATGTTATCTTCTGGCCTTATATCCACAACGTCAAGATTTAAGACCGTGACACGCTCATCCCCATAATGTCCTGCCATTTTCTTGCCTTTGATAACTCGAGCAGGGAAGGTGGCACAGCCTGTAGACCCTGGCTCGCGAATGTTTTTACATCCATGCGTCATAGGACCACGCTGGAATCCCCACCTTTTAATTGTTCCGGAAAAACCTCGCCCTTTCGTTACGCCAATTACATCAACCCGTTCTCCTACAGAGAATACATCGCTTACGGTTATTTTCTGACCTAGTTGAAAAACCGAAGGATCGTCAACTCTGAACTCCCTAAGGACTTTCGGATACACTTTATCTTCTAAAAGGGATATCGCTTTTTCAAGATGTCCCTTCAGAGGGCGGGTAAGATTTTTGGGTTTTGATCGTCCAAACCCGATCTGAACGGCTCGGTATCCGTCTCTATCCTCTGTTTTTACCTGGGTTACTATGCATGGACCAGCTTCGATGACCGTAACCGGCAATACCGTTCCGTCTGGTGCAAATACCTGAGTCATTCCTATTTTTCGTCCAATAAGTCCTTTAATCATGGCTCCTACTCTCTCTTTTCATCTCTAATTCAGAGCGAACTGTCTATTATTTCTATAACCAAAACAAGCATTCACAAAGAGCCTTCCTCTATTTTAAAGGATAGTCCGCTCATGACTATTTTATTTCCACGTCAATTCCCGCCGAGAGATCGAGCTTCATAAGCGCATCCACTGTTTGCTGAGTTGGTTCGAGGATGTCTATGAGTCGCTTATGCACACGAATCTCGAACTGTTCCCTTGATTTTTTATCTATATGAGGAGATCTGAGCACAGTATAGCGATGAATCTTTGTAGGAAGCGGTATCGGACCCGAGAGCCGAGCTCCAGTCTTTCTCACTGTCTCTACTATTTCTTTGACCGCCTGATCCAACAATCGATGATCGTATGCTTTTAAGCGTATCCGTATTCTTTCACCAGTAGCCATAATCGATTCCTCTTCTCTAGAAACTACTGTAAGATCTCTGTAATAACCCCTGCGCCGACTGTGCGGCCTCCTTCACGGATTGCGAAGCGAAGCTCTTTTTCAAGGGCAACTGGAGTAATGAGTTCAACATCCAGGTTAATGTTATCCCCTGGCATCACCATTTCTACTCCATCAGGAAGTTTAATTGTTCCTGTAACGTCTGTTGTCCTGAAGTAGAATTGTGGCCTATATCCAGAGAAGAACGGTGTATGCCGCCCACCTTCTTCTTTCTTAAGTACGTAAACTTCTGCCTTGAACTTGGTGTGTGGTGTAATACTTCCGGGCTTTGCTACAACCATTCCTCTTTCCACTTCTTCCTTCTTAATTCCTCTCAGAAGGATTCCTATGTTATCTCCAGCTCGTCCTTCATCAAGGATCTTTCTAAACATTTCAACACTTGTGCAAACCGTCTTCTGCGTAGGTCCAAAACCTACTATCTCAACTTCATCTCCAACTTTTATTATGCCTCGTTCGACTCTACCCGTTACAACCGTACCTCGTCCGCTTATGGAGAACACGTCTTCTATCGGCATAAGGAATGGCTTATCTATGTCTCTCATAGGCTCAGGAATGTAATTATCTAACGCATCCATCAATTCAAAAATGCACTTTGCTTCCGGGCTGTTCGGATCGTTAGTCTCAAGAGCCTTCAATGCCGATCCCTTGATAACCGGCACCTCATCTCCAGGAAATCCATAGTTTGTAAGAAGCTCTCGCACTTCAAGCTCTACAAGCTCTATAAGTTCAGGATCATCCACCATATCCACCTTGTTGAGAAATACCACGATGTAGGGAACTCCTACCTGTCTCGCAAGAAGTATGTGTTCTCTAGTCTGAGGCATTGGCCCGTCATCAGCGGCCACCACGAGAATGGCTCCATCCATCTGAGCCGCTCCGGTGATCATGTTCTTGATGTAGTCCGCATGACCTGGACAGTCCACATGCGCATAATGCCTCTTATCCGTCTCATACTCCACATGCGCCGTCGCTATCGTGATGCCTCGCTCTCTCTCTTCAGGTGCCTTGTCAATCTGATCAAAGGGTACATACTCCGCATTGCCCTTGGCAGCTAACTGCTTTGTGATCGCCGCCGTCAGTGTCGTCTTCCCATGATCAATGTGTCCTATCGTCCCCACATTTACATGCGGTTTCTTCCGCTCAAATTTCTTCTTTCCCATCTCGTCTTCTCCTTCTGTTCTCTTTCTAGCCAGCCGTCCTACCACCGGTAGTGAGCGAAGGCTTTGTTAGCTTCCGCCATCCGGTGAGTATCTTCTCGCTTCTTGACAGCTCCACCGCGATTTTGAGATGCATCTAGAAGCTCTGCTGCAACTTTACTGATCATGGTTTTTTCCGACCGCTGTCGTGCATAGGCAATAATCCACTTCATGGCAAGGGAATCACGACGTTCAGGGCGAACTTCCACAGGTACCTGATAGGTTGCTCCTCCCACTCTTCGTGACTTTACTTCTATTATGGGTCTCACATTGTCAAGAGCCTGATTGAATACTTCCAGCGGATCTTTATTCGTCCTCTGCTCAATCAATTCCAGGGCTCCATACACAATACGCTCTGCCACGCTCTTTTTCCCTTGCTTCATAACGTTATTTACGAACTTTGCAACAAGCTTACTATTGTACTTCGGATCCGGTAAAACATCACGTTTACGAACTTCCCTTCGCCTTGGCATTTGCTCTTCCTCAACCTTTTTATTATCTGGTCATCTTATATTTTCAGGTGCTCGTCCTGACCCCAATGCAAACGGGGTTGGTTTGGCTTTATTTAGGTTTCTTAGCTCCATACTTTGATCGACCCTGCTTTCTATTTGCTACGCCGCTAGCATCCAAAGTTCCTCGAATAATATGATACCTGACTCCAGGAAGGTCTTTTACACGGCCACCTCTTATGAGCACGACAGAGTGTTCCTGCAGGTTGTGGCCAATTCCAGGGATATAGGCAGTAACTTCGTATCCGTTTGTAAGTCGAACTCTTGCAACCTTACGCAAAGCCGAGTTTGGTTTCTTCGGTGTAGTAGTATATACCCTCACACAGACTCCGCGCTTTTGCGGGGATCCCTGAAGAGCCGGCGATTTTGATTTTCTCTTTACTACTTCCCGTCCTTTTCGCACCAACTGGTTTATTGTTGGCATATCCTACTCCCTCTCTTTTTACATCTTTTCTTTTATTTGCAAAGCCTTGCATCCATACAAATTTATGATCCTGTTGTCAATACTTTTGTTTTGTTTCAATTCCCAGTTCAATAGCCAGTCTACTTTCCGTAATCGGGCTAACAACCATGTGCAGAAGAAGTTCACCAACATGTTCCTAACCCTACCGAACCATTGCTCTTTCTCTTATCGCTCGATACCTTGGTAATCCCGTACCAGCAGGAATCAATCGCCCAAGAATCACATTTTCCTTCAGCCCCTTGAGTCTATCTGTTTTTCCTGCTGAAGCAGCATCCGTGAGAACCTTCGTTGTTTCCTGGAAAGATGCAGCAGAGATAAAGCTATCGGTGCTGAGAGAAGCTTTCGTAATTCCAAGAAGCAGTGGTTCTGCGTATGCTGGCGTTTTGCCCTGAGCAATGAGCTGCTCATTGATTTGCTCGAAAATATGTCGTTCTACCTGTTCTCCGGGCATAAAGCCAGAATCACCAGGATTTGTGATCTTTACTCGTTTGATCATCTGCCTAATAATAATTTCTATATGTTTATCGTTAATACGTACACCCTGGAGTCGATAAACTCGCTGGACTTCGTCAAGGAGGTATTTTGCAATGGCCTTCTCACCGAGAACTCGTAGGATGTCGTGAGGATCCGGTGCTCCGTCCATCAAAGGTTCCCCTGCTCGAACATAGTCACCTTCATGTACGATGATATGCTTGCCTTTAGGAATAAGATATTCCCGGGGTTCTCCGACTTCCGGTTCGATAATAATTTTTCGCTTCCCCTTTGTGTCTCTTCCGAAGTGAACAGTGCCATCAATTTCGGCTATGATAGCGTGTTCCTTTGGCCTTCTGACCTCAAATAGTTCAGCAACTCTCGGGAGACCTCCTGTGATATCCTTCGTCTTGGTTGTTTCTCTTGGGATTTTTGCTAGAACATCGCCTGGATAAACTTCATCCCCTTCATTTACCATAAGGATTGCACCCACAGGCAGGTAATACCGTGCTATGGTGCGGTTCTTAGCGTCCTTAATGGAAATTCGAGGTCTCAGGTCGGTTTCTTTATATTCGGACACAAACTTACTTGCCTTTCCGGTTACCGGGTCTATTTTTTCCTGAAGGGTATGCCCTTCGATGAGGTCTCCGAATTTTACCGTTCCAGCCACTTCTGTAAGGATTGGAGTGTTGAAAGGATCCCATTCTGCTATTGACGTTCCTGGTTCTACGAGATCTCCATCCTTTACTTTGACTTTTGCTCCATAGATGATGCGATAACGTTCCCGTTCTCGACCTGTGGTTACACTCTCTATGACGAGCTCCCCGTTACGGTTTATGGCAATGAGTTCCCCATTACGGTTAACAACGGTATGGAGACTTACAAACTTAACAATTCCGGCATAGCGATTTGATATAGATGTTTGCTCGACTCGCTTACTTACTGCACCACCTATGTGGAAGGTTCTCATGGTAAGCTGGGTTCCTGGTTCACCAATTGATTGAGCTGCTATGATTCCCACAGCCTCACCGATTCCTACAAGTTTGCCCTGAGCAAGGTCTCGGCCGTAGCATTTGACACAAACGCCCCTAGTGCTTTTACATGTAAGAGGCGACCGTATAGGAACCCTTTCAATACCAGCTTCCTCGATTTTTTTGACCGCTTCTTCGTCTATTTCTTCTCCAGCATGAACCAGCACTTCCCCTGTTACTGGATCCACAATGTCTTCATGGGCAATTCTTCCCAGAATTCGCTCACTCAACTGCTGAATGATTTCTCCAGCTTCGAGAAGAGCTGTCTGTTCTATACCGTCCAGTGTCCCGCAGTCTTCCTCTAAAACGACCATATCCTGAGAGACATCCACGAGACGTCGAGTTAAGTATCCAGAGTTTGCCGTTTTAAGAGCTGTATCTGCAAGACCTTTTCTGGCACCGTGAGTTGAAATAAAGTACTGGAGCACAGTGAGCCCTTCACGGAAGTTTGCTGTAATTGGTGTTTCTATGATCTCTCCAGAAGGCTTTGCCATCAGGCCTCTCATGCCCGCCAACTGCCTCATCTGCTCCTTGCTACCTCTAGCTCCCGAGTCAGCCATCATATAAATAGGGTTGAAAGACTGCATCTGTTCCTTTTTGCCATCAGGTCCCACTACAATTTCTGTGGCGATTTCTTTCATCATTTCAGCCGCAACGTCTTCGGTAGCTTTAGCCCATGTATCAACCACTTTGTTGTATTTTTCGCCCTCAGTGATAAGTCCTTCGCTGTATTGTCTTTCAATCTCTTTGACTTCCTCAAAGGCCTTTCTCAAAATTTCTGGTTTTTTGCTCGGGATAACCATATCTTTGATGGATATTGAGATACCACTTTGAGTAGCCATAGCATAGCCTAGATCTTTTAATCGGTCAGCAAGTATAACGGTAGCTTTCCTGCCAACTTTACGATAGCATTCATCTACCAACTTAGCGATTGCTTTTTTGGTCATGACTTTATTGACCAGCTCAAAGTTTAACTCCCGTGGAAGAATTTCCGATAGAAGCACTCTACCAACTGTTGTTTGGACGGATTCTCCGTTCATTCGAACACTAATTCTAGCGTGAAGACTTACGGCTCCTGCATCGTAGGCTCGACGGACTTCTTCTGGGGAATAAAAGGTTTGGTTGTCACCTGGGGCGAAGGGCCTTTCTCTCGTCATATAGTAAAGACCAAGAACGATGTCCTGAGTAGGAACTATAATGGGATCGCCATGAGCCGGGCTCAGGATGTTATTGCTAGACATCATGAGAACTCTAGCTTCTGTCTGAGCTTCTATGGATAGAGGGATATGAACAGCCATCTGATCGCCATCGAAGTCTGCGTTGAAGGCAGTGCACACTAAAGGATGGAGCCTAATCGCTTTGCCCTCGATAAGAATCGGTTCAAAAGCCTGGATACCAAGGCGGTGCAGGGTAGGGGCTCGGTTGAGCAAAACAGGAAATTCCTGCACCACTTCTTCTAAAGCGTCCCATACTTCTGGCGATTCTTTTTCTACGAGCTTTTTTGCCATTTGAATGCTTGAGACTATACCTTTTTCTTCAAGTTTACCCAGTATGAAGGGTTTGAAAAGCTCTAGAGCCATCCGCTTAGGAAGTCCACACTGGTGAAGCCTTAAATTAGGTCCTATAACTATAACCGTACGGCCTGAATAATCTACTCGTTTGCCGAGAAGGTTTTGTCGAAATCGTCCCTGTTTACCCTTGAGCATATCGCTAAGGGATTTAAGAGGCCTTTTGTTACTACCAACAACGACTCTACCTCTACGTCCGTTATCGAACAGCACATCGGCCGCTTCCTGAAGCATACGTTTTTCGTTACGGACGATAATATCAGGAGCTCCGAGTTCTTGAAGCTTCTTAAGTCGGTTATTACGGTTGATGAGGCGTCGATAAAGATCGTTTAGATCGCTTGTAGCAAATCTGCCTCCGTCTAGAGGCACGAGGGGTCTCAGATCTGGGGGAAGGACAGGGATAGCTTCGAGGATCATCCATTCAGGCTGATTTCCAGAGTCGCGAAAGGCATCCACTATTCGGAGCCTTTTCCCAAGCTTTTTCTTTTTAGCTTCGGATGATGTGCTTTCTATTTCACTCTTGAGTTCTTCGACAATGGCATCTAAATCGAGTCCTCGGAGAAGTTCCTGTATAGCCTCCGCACCAATACCCGCTCTAAATTCATCGAATTCTTCAGATAGTTTTCTATACTGTTCATCAGTTATGAGATCACCTTTTTTGAGTTTTTCACTACCTGGGGGAGGAGCAAGTACTATGTAAGAGTCAAAATATAGGACTCGCTCAAGGTCTTTAAGCGGCATATCGAGCATGTTTCCTATCTTGCTCGGTATACTTCTCAGGAACCAGATGTGAGCAACCGGTGAAGCGAGTTCTATGTGTCCCATGCGTTCTCTTCGAACTGTTGACTGAATAACCTCGACTCCGCACTTCTCACATACTACCCCTCGATGTTTCATCCTTTTGTATTTTCCGCAGAGACATTCCCAGTTTTTGATCGGTCCAAAAATTCGAGCGCAGAAAAGACCATCTTTTTCGGGTTTGAAAGTTCTGTAGTTAATGGTTTCTGGCTTTTTTACTTCTCCAAAAGACCACTGCCTAATTATTTCCGGTGATGCGATAGAAATTTTTACAGCATTAAAATTAAAGGCATCCTTTTTTGTCAATATGTTACTATAAAAGTCCTTCAAGGCTTTGCCTCCTTTATTGCTTCATACACACTTTTACTTTGTAGGATCGTAGAGGCATACAGCCGTACGCCCCTACAAAAAGTCTTCTATTTTTTGCTTTCTTTTTCGTCTTCCTCGTCTACATCATCGATATCAAGAGGCCTGAAGTCCAGGGCAAGAGCTTGAAGTTCCTTGGTCATGACTTTAAAGGATTCGGGAATACCAGATTCTAATGTGTTGTCACCCTTTACGATTTTTGCATACATACGAGTCCTACCCTGAATGTCATCGGATTTGACGGTGAGGAATTCCTGTAGGGCATAGGCAGCACCGTAAGCTTCCATTGTCCAGACTTCCATTTCTCCGAGGCGTTGTCCACCGAACTGAGCTTTGCCACCAAGAGGTTGCTGAGTGACGAGAGAGTAAGGGCCAATGGAACGAGCGTGGATTTTATCATCCACAAGATGGTGAAGTTTGAGCATGTACATAACGCCTACTGTAACGGGGTTATCAAAGGGTTCTCCTGTTTTTCCATCGTAAAGTATTACCTGACCAGATTCGGGAAGTCCGGCATCTTTTAAGAACTTCCTAATTTCTTCTTCGCTCGCTCCGTCAAATACGGGTGTAGCTACAGGGATGCCTTGAGCAAACCTCGGGGCCATTTCCCTCAGTTCTTCATCTGATGTTTCTTTGAAGGTTATACCAAATTCCAGTTCGGAATAGATTCTTCGCAGTTTTTGCTCAATACTTTCACGCTCCTTAAAACTTTCAAGTAGTTTTCCGATTTGTTCACCAACGCCCTTTGCGGCCCATCCAATGTGAGTTTCTAGGATTTGGCCAACATTCATACGAGAAGGGACTCCCAGGGGGTTCAAGACAATATCCACAGGAGTTCCATCTTCGAAATAGGGCATGTCTTCAATAGGAAGTATGCGAGAAACGACGCCTTTATTACCGTGACGACCTGCCATCTTATCTCCTACCTGGAGTTTTCTCTTTGTAGCGACATACACCTTTACCATTTTCAAAACCCCTGGTGGGAGATCGTCACCACTTCTAATTTTTTCTATCTTCTTTTCAAAGATGTCCCTTACCCGACTTATGTGATCCTGGTAGGTTTCGTAGATTTTTTCGACTTCCTGGGCAAGAGATGGATTTTCAGCTGGTGTAATTTTTGACCACATAACAGGTGGCATTTCTGATATGACGTCCTCAGTAATTAAATCGCCTCTTTTAATGTAGATATTCTTTCCATCCTTTATCGTTAAACCAGCCGTTTTCCCTTCGAGAAGTTTGGCAATTTTCTTAACAGCCATTCGGCGAATAATTTCGGACTCATCTCGCATATCCTTTTGAAGCTTAGCAATTTGAGCATCTTCGATGTTCTGCATACGTTGATCTTTTTCAATACCCCGTCTTGAGAAGACCTTGGTATCGATAACAATTCCTTCTACCCCCGGCGGCACTCGCAAGGAGCTGTCTTTAACATCGCTTGCCTTTTCACCGAATATAGCTCTCAGAAGCCGTTCTTCAGGAGTAAGTTGGGTTTCTCCCTTGGGGGTGACTTTGCCTACCAGGATGTCATTGGGTTTTACGTATGCTCCCATTTTTACAATGCCGCTTTCATCCAGATTTTTCAGAAGCTCTTCACTTACGTTAGGAATATCTCTTGTTATTTCTTCCTTTCCGAGTTTTGTATCCCTGGCGTAGACTTCGAATTCCTCGATATGTATGGATGTAAAAATATCGTCTCGAACAATTCGTTCGCTAACAAGGATGGAGTCTTCGAAGTTATAACCACCCCAGCTCATGAAAGCCACAAGAACGTTTTGCCCGAGTGCTAGTTCCCCGTGATCGGTGGAAGGGCCATCTGCTATTATTTGCCCTTTTTTTACAACCATCCCAGGTTTCACGAGAGGTTTCTGATTGAAGCATGTGTTTTGATTAGATCTCTGGAATTTTAGCAGGTCGTATATATCAACGAAACTCTTATCCTCGGTTTCGTCAATAGCTCGAACAACAATTCTGGTAGCATCGACATATTCTACAACACCATCTCGTCTGGCTACGGTAGTAATGCCACTGTCACGGGCGACGATATGTTCTATACCGGTTCCAACAAGAGGAGCTTCGGTTTTGATGAGCGGAACTGCCTGGCGCTGCATGTTAGAACCCATGAGAGCCCGGTTTGCGTCGTCGTGCTCAAGAAAGGGTATGAGAGCAGATGATATACTGACTATCTGATTTGGTGAAACGTCCATGTATTTTACTTCATCGCGAGAAACGAGAACATACTCACCGCTTTTTCTTGCTGTAAGCTGCTCATCTATCAGGTAGCCGTTTTCATCTATGGGCGCGTTTGCCTGAGCGATAGGGTAATCCTTTTCGTCCATTGCAGTGAGGTACACTACCTCGTCTGTGACTCGCCCATTTTCTACTTTTCGATATGGAGTTTCTATAAAACCATATTGATTGACTCTTGCATAAGTGGACAGAGACACAATGAGTCCTATATTGGGGCCTTCAGGTGTTTCTATAGGACATATACGGCCGTAATGAGTGGGATGCACGTCACGCACCTCAAACCCTGCCCGTTCTCGTGTAAGCCCTCCAGGTCCAAGTGCGCTCAAACGTCTTTTGTGCGTAACCTCAGAAAGAGGATTGGTCTGATCCATGAATTGTGAAAGCTGGCTCGTTCCAAAAAATTCTTTAACTACAGCCATTACTGGTTTAGAGTTTATAAGGTCATGGGGCATCAATGTATCAACTTCCTGGACAATCATTCTTTCTTTGATTGCCCGTTCCATTCTAACCAGACCAATTCGGTATTGGTTTTCCAGGAGTTCTCCGACCGATCTAACCCGGCGATTACCCAGGTTGTCGATGTCATCGACGGGACCCTGAGTTTCTTTAAGCTCTATAAGACGACGAACAGCTTCCAGAATATCTTCTCTACGCAGAGTTCTTTGTGAGAGAGGAACATTTAGGTTGAGCTGAGCATTGATCTTAAGACGGCCTACTTCCGAAAGGTCATAAGTGTCGGGATTAAAGAATAGATTGTTGAAAAACTCTTCTGCTGCTTCAGGAGTATAGGGATTGCCTGGTTTCAACCTGCGGTAAATTTCCGCAATAGCGTCGGTTTTTGACACAATACCTTTATCCTGGAGAAGCGTGTTACGGAAGGAAGGACTTTGTACGTGTAAAATTTCAAATTCGTGGATACCTCTGGCAAGGAATTCCTTGATAATTTCAGGTGTTATCTCATCGTTACATTCGGCAACAATTTCGCCAGTGCTGAAATCAATCACATCATGGCTTAGTACTGAGCCTACCAATTCGTCTGGGGTGATGGGGATAGAGGTAATACCGAGCTCCATCAACCGCTTGATAAGCTGCTTTCCAAGCTTTCTCCCCTTCTTGGCTATTATTTCGCCCGTTTGTGGATGCACTATGTCTTCCGGGGCTTTTATGCCAGCGATTGTTTCAGGGTCGAGCATTTTCTGGGCTTTAAGGTCGTCTATGAGCTTTACCCTTTCGCTCTTATAGAAAGTATTCAGGAGTTCTTCAACATTGTATCCTAGAGCCTTTAGAAGAATTGTCACGGGAAATCGCTTGCGGCGATCGATTTTTACATAAAGAATGTCTTTATGATCGAATTCAAAGTCGAGCCATGAACCTCGAAGAGGTATTATCCTTGCCGAATATAAAATCTTACCGCTAGAGTGAGTTTTTCCTTTATCGTGATCGAAGAAAATACCCGGCGACCGCTGGAGCTGGCTTACTATAACTCTTTCTGTTCCGTTAACAATGAATGTTCCGTTATCGGTCATAAGAGGGATAGTGCCGAAATATATTTCCTGCTCTTTGATGTCTCGAATTTCTCTAGTGCCTTTTTCTTTATCCACATCAAAGATAACAAGTCTTACCATAATCTTCAAAGGTGCCTCATAGGTCATACCTCGAGCTAGGCATTCTCTAACGTCGTATTTAACTTCGCCGAATGTGTAGGACACGAATTCGAGGCGAGCTGTTTTTGCATAATCTTCTATCGGAAAAACAGACTCAAAAACCTCCTGAAGACCCTTTTTTCCTCGCTTGTCAGGGGGAGCTTCATATTGCATAAACTGCCGATAACTTTCTCTTTGCATTTCAAGCAGATAAGGGATATCTGTTACTTGCTTAATTTTGCCAAAATTTTTTCTTATTAAATGTCCCTGAACTAAAGCCGTCGCCATGGTTTCTCCTAAGCCACCTTTTTAAATTTTTACTTTCCCCTATCTCACAAAATCATAAAAGTTAAATCGGAAATCGGTTTGTTCAAACCGATTTCCGATGAAAAGGATTATTATCCTTAATTGTTCTCAGTTCTACTTGATCTCGACAGTAGCTCCAGCTTCTGTTAGTTTCTTGGCAATTTCTTCGGCTTCCTGCTTGGGTATTCCTTCTTTAACCTTGGATGGAAGGTTTTCCACAAGGTCCTTTGCTTCCTTAAGTCCGAGATTGGTAATGGCGCGGATTTCTTTGATAACTTGAATCTTTTTGTCTCCAACGCCAGTGAGTACCACGGTGAATTCAGTTTGTTCTTCTTCAACTGGAGCAGCAGCGCCAGGAGCGGCACCCATAGCAGGCATTGCCGCCATAGCAACAGGTGCGGCTGCAGTAACTCCGAAACGCTCTTCAAGCTCCTTAATGAGCTGACTGAGTTCCAGAACAGTCATATTTTCTATAAACTTAACAACATCCTCTTTGGTAATTTCCGCCATTTTGTTTTTCCTCCTTTTTTATGCAGCATCGCCTTGTTGTTCTTCTCGTTTTTGTTTTAGAGCCGCGAGCACTCCAAGGAAGTTTCTCGGCACTCCGCTTAGAACCGTCACCAGAGCCGTGGGAACGGCTGCCAGGACACCCAGCAGTTGAGCCAGCAACTCTTGCCGTGTTGGCAAGTCTGCCAGAGCTATTACTTCTTCGGGAGTAAGGAGTCTTCCTCCCAGAGCTCCCCCTTTGATTTTTAGTTTATCGTTGGTCTTTGTTATTTTCTTAAGAACTCTGGCAGGGATGGTCGGGTCATCGTATCCTATAGCTATGGCACAGGTCCCCTGAAGAATCGGCTCCAGTGCTGATGCTTCTGTGCCACGGCAAGCCATACGCATCAGAGTGTTTTTAACCACTTTGTATTCGACTTTTTCCGCAGCAAGGGCATCTCGTAAAGTCATCATTTCCGCCACCGTAAGCCCTTTAAAATCAGTGAGCACCGTTGCGCTGGCTCTGGACAACTTCTCATGCAGCTCTTCCAGTATTTTCGCTTTCTCGCTTCGTTTTAGCAAATCGCTTCAACCCTCCTTTCTTTTCCTCTGCCGGCGTGCTTCCCGTTCCCTCAACAAGGCGTCTATATACACCCTGCCGAATCGGTAAGCTTCATACGTCTCGGTGGGCTCCGCCTTGCTTTCGCCGCGGATTTAAACGCCCGTAGGGGTGAACGGCCGCTTGCCCCTACCTGGGATGCGTACCAACTTTCTTAGAACGATGAAAGCACCGAACGGCAACAGTTTGTCGTTCGCACACAATACGTGCGCACATTTTCTATAAATATGAGGCTCGCTTCCTCATGCAACCATTGTTTTTAGCGAGAGTGGATCTACTTTAATTCCAGGTCCCATGGTGGTTGAGATAGCTATGCCTCTTATATATGTTCCCTTCGAAGTTGCCGGCTTTAGTCTGATAACAGTATCCATAAAAGCTGTTATATTTTCTAACAATTTGTCCGGCCCGAAAGAAACCTTTCCCATGGGGGCATGAACTATGCCTGTCTTTTCCACTTTGAAATCGAGCTTTCCAGCTTTGATTTCCTTGACAACCTTTGCCACGTCGAAGGTAACAGTTCCGAGCTTGGCATTTGGCATAAGCCCTCTGGGGCCAAGTATCTTTCCAATTTTTCCAACTGCTCCCATCATATCAGGAGTAGCTACGGCCTTATCAAATTCAAGCCAGCCTTCTTTCTGGATTTTTTCGATGTATTCTTCCGCACCAGCGTAGTCAGCCCCCGCATCAAGCGCTTCTTTGACCTTTTCCCCTTTGGCAAATACAAGCACTCGAACTTCCTTTCCTAGTCCATTTGGAAGGACTACCGTTCCGCGAACCATCTGGTCAGCATGGCGGGGATCAACTCCAAGCCTAACGGCTATATCTAGCGTTTCATCAAAGCGCGCATAGGCACATTCAATTGCAAGCTTTACAGCTTCTTCAAAGGTATATTTCTTCAAGGGATCTACTTTTGAGCGCGCATTTAAATATTTCTTTCCTCGCTTTGCCATTGTTCAATGCCCTTCCTTCAATCTGGATTCAGTCAACAATTTCCAGCCCCATGCTTTTTGCTGTTCCTTCTATGGTTTTTATCGCTGCATCAAGGTCCCTAGCATTAAGGTCGGGAAGTTTTAGTTTTGCAATTTCCTCTACTTGAGCTTTTTTAACGGTCCCGACCTTCACTCGCCCTGGTTCTTGAGATCCCTTAGCAATCTGTGCAGCTTTTTTAAGAAGCACCGAAGCTGGTGGGGTCTTGGTGATAAAAGTAAAAGATTTGTCCGAGTAGACAGTGATCACCACCGGGATGATCATTCCTTCTTGACCCTGGGTTTTGGCGTTGAAAGCTTTACAAAATTCCATGATATTTACGCCATGTTGCCCCAGAGCAGGACCAATGGGTGGTGAAGGATTTGCCTGTCCAGCAGGAACTTGAAGCTTAATGTTAGCTATAACTTTCTTTGCCATATATCTCCCCCTACAGGCGACTTACCTGAGTGAAATAAAGTTCTACAGGTGTGGGTCGCCCAAAAATACTAACAAGTACTCGCACTTTGCCTTTTTCTGGAAGGACCTCATCCACTATGCCGTGAAAGTTAGCAAATGGTCCTTCTTCAACTCGCACCGGATCACCCTTTTCAAAGGTCTGTTTTGGACGTGGCTTTTGAGCCCCTTCCTCCATCTGTCTCTTGATACGTTCCACATCTTCGTCAGGTATCGGAACAGGCTTATCTTTGCTTCCTATAAGCCCGGTTACTTTGGGTGTAGTTCTAACAAGATGCCATGTTTCATCATTAAGAACCATCTGGACAATAATATAACCAGGGTAAAATTTCCGGGAGGAAGTCCTTTTTTTACCCTTTACCACTTCAATAACTTTCTCCGTAGGGACGAGAATTTCACCAAAAAGTTCTTCAAGACCGGCAGACTTCGCCCGCTCTTTTATGGCTAGGCTCACTTTCTGCTCGAATCCAGAATAGGTGTGCACAATGTACCATTTTTTTTCTATCTCTCCACCGGTCACCATCTCACTCCACGCCTTTACCGCAATTTATCCCAGTAGCCATCGCATGATGTTACTGAATATGGCATCCACTATGCCCAAATATATTCCAAAGATCATTACCACAATCACAACGATGGCAGTCGTCCCTATCGTTTGTTTCCTGGATGGCCAAACTACCTTCTTTAGTTCATAAACCACCTCTCGAAGGTAGTTACGGAGAGCGCTCGCCCCGTTTAGAATCCTATTTGCTATGCCTTCATTTCGCTGTACATGTTGTTTTGTGCCCATAAATTCTCACTGCAAACCTGGACAATTTGTTTAGTTTAACGACACAAAAGGAGAGAACAGATTTTACCTCTGTTCTCTCCACCCTTGTTTTTGGCTATTTGGTTTCCTTATGTTCCGTGTGTTTTCTACACGACGGACAATATTTTTTGAAAACCAATTTATCCGGAGTCGTCTTTTTGTTCTTTGTTGTTGTGTAATTCCTACGCTTACACTCTGAACAAGCTAAAGTTACAATAACTCGCATAGGTATCCACCTTTACTGTTTACTGTAAGATCTCTGTAATAACCCCTGCGCCGACTGTGCGGCCTCCTTCACGGATTGCGAAGCGAAGCTCTTTTTCAAGGGCAACTGGAGTAATGAGTTCAACATCCAGGTTAATGTTATCCCCTGGCATCACCATTTCTACTCCATCAGGAAGTTTAATTGTTCCTGTAACGTCTGTTGTCCTGAAGTAGAATTGTGGCCTATATCCAGAGAAGAACGGTGTATGCCGCCCACCTTCTTCTTTCTTAAGTACGTAAACTTCTGCCTTGAACTTGGTGTGTGGTGTAATACTTCCGGGCTTTGCTACAACCATTCCTCTTTCCACTTCTTCCTTCTTAATTCCTCTCAGAAGGATTCCTATGTTATCTCCAGCTCGTCCTTCATCAAGGATCTTTCTAAACATTTCAACACTTGTGCAAACCGTCTTCTGCGTAGGTCCAAAACCTACTATCTCAACTTCATCTCCAACTTTTATTATGCCTCGTTCGACTCTACCCGTTACAACCGTACCTCGTCCGCTTATGGAGAACACGTCTTCTATCGGCATAAGGAATGGCTTATCTATGTCTCTCATAGGCTCAGGAATGTAATTATCTAACGCATCCATCAATTCAAAAATGCACTTTGCTTCCGGGCTGTTCGGATCGTTAGTCTCAAGAGCCTTCAATGCCGATCCCTTGATAACCGGCACCTCATCTCCAGGAAATCCATAGTTTGTAAGAAGCTCTCGCACTTCAAGCTCTACAAGCTCTATAAGTTCAGGATCATCCACCATATCCACCTTGTTGAGAAATACCACGATGTAGGGAACTCCTACCTGTCTCGCAAGAAGTATGTGTTCTCTAGTCTGAGGCATTGGCCCGTCATCAGCGGCCACCACGAGAATGGCTCCATCCATCTGAGCCGCTCCGGTGATCATGTTCTTGATGTAGTCCGCATGACCTGGACAGTCCACATGCGCATAATGCCTCTTATCCGTCTCATACTCCACATGCGCCGTCGCTATCGTGATGCCTCGCTCTCTCTCTTCAGGTGCCTTGTCAATCTGATCAAAGGGTACATACTCCGCATTGCCCTTGGCAGCTAACTGCTTTGTGATCGCCGCCGTCAGTGTCGTCTTCCCATGATCAATGTGTCCTATCGTCCCCACATTTACATGCGGTTTCTTCCGCTCAAATTTCTTCTTTCCCATCTCGTCTTCTCCTTCTGTCTATTTATACGTTAACGCTCGCTAACATTGAGCTTTATAGCTTTGCCATCAGAGTGAGGCTCATACAGGACAGGCATCAAATATTATGGGCAAAAAAAATGGAGCCCACGACCGGGCTCGAACCGGTGAACCTCTTCCTTACCAAGGAAGTGCTCTACCTCCTGAGCTACGTGGGCTTATCAATTTAGTTTGGAAGATTCCCCTCCTCTTCCAACCTTTACCTTCCAGAATGTCTGCCCATGTAGTTCAACGACGATAGCCCGTCCAGCGCCATCATCTCCTACATGCTATTTTTTACTCTCTGGTGGAGAGGGGAGGATTCGAACCTCCGAAGGCTGAAGCCGGCAGATTTACAGTCTGCTCCCTTTGGCCACTCGGGAACCTCTCCACTATTAAGAGCAACATTCCCTACATTTTTTTAAATCAAAATGCAAGCATTTTTTTGCTGGAGCTGGCGGTGGGATTCGAACCCGCAACCTGCTGATTACAAATCAGCTGCTCTTCCATTGAGCTACGCCAGCTTTTCCGAAGATTTAATACCATACATAGGTAGAAGTAGTCAAGATGTAACAGGTGGTCTCGAAAATTGCCTGCAATAGGGGCGATCCCGCTGAAGCGTAACGGTCGCCTCTACCAACCGTCGGCAATTTCGAGCACTTCTAAATGTAACATGCCCATCGTCCTAAAGGCAAGTTATAGGATCTCTGTCAACGGTAACCTTAATTTTTCTTCTTAGCTTATCAACTGCCTTGCTATGCCAAATTTTTGCAAGAAACTCTGTGAGGACAGCACTATGTCGAGCCTTCACAAGAATATGCCACCTGTATCTATCTCTAAGTTTGAAAAAGGGGGCAGGGGCAGGACCTATTACAACGCATTCCCAGTTTTCTGGCTGAGCTGTGGATCTGATAAAATCAGCAAGATCGTAAACGCCTTCGTAAACCTTTTCCATGTCGGTTGATTCGCAGATAATCCTCGCCATTCTGGCGTAAGGGGGATAAAAAAGCTTTTCTCGAGACTCCAGCTCTTTTTCGCAAAACAGCGAGTAGTCACCTTTTACGGCTGATTCAATAACATAGTGTGATGGATTGTAAGTCTGTATGATTACTCTTCCGATGGATTCCCTGCGGCCGGCTCTTCCCGAGACTTGCAAAAGTTGCTGGGCTGTTAATTCCCCCGAACGAAAATCTGGTAGAGCCAGTGCCCCGTCGGCGTTTATAATCCCAGTTAGCGATAGCAAGGGAAAGTCATGTCCCTTTGTAATCATCTGAGTTCCAATTATAATTTGAACCTTGCCCTGTCTGACCCGGTTTAAAGTTGATACAAGATCTTTCATGTTTTTTATGACATCACGATCTATTCTGGCGATTTGCGCTTGAGGAAGGATTGTTTTGACTTCCTTTTCGACTTTTTCTGTCCCAAAGCCTATGTAAAGTAAAACGCTCCTTTCGCATTTTGGGCACGTTTGGATATTTTCTGTCACGAAGCCGCAATAATGACACCGTAAGTTATTTTCGTCGATGTGGTAGGTTAGAGGAATGCTACATCTTCTACAGGTTGCCACATATCCACAGGATCGGCAGAGAACATAGGGAGCATAGCCTCGACGGTTTAAAAAGAGAAGCGACTGAAATCCCATAGCGAAGGTTTCTTCTAAAGCTTCTTTCAGCCGGTTTGAAAACATCCTTGGAGAACGTTCGCGCCTCATGTCGACTACTTCAACTTCTGGAAGTGGATGTCCGTGAACTCTTTGAGTGATGGTAAAGAGCCCATAACGTCCTTCCCTGGCGTTGTGGTAAGATTGCAGGGAAGGGGTGGCAGAACCAAGCAGTATGGGAATTTGAAGCATCTGAGCACGCATAAGAGCTACATCGCGAGCATTGTAGCGCAACCGATCTTCCTGCTTGTAAGAAGGATCGTGCTCTTCGTCGACTATGATAAGCCCGCAGTTTCTAAGAGGTAGAAAAACGGCGGATCTTGTTCCCAGAGCAACCTTTTTTTTGTTCTTTAGTAGGGATTCCCACTGCGAGAGTCTTACCTGAGGAGAAAGTCCGCTGTGCCACACGGCAAGCTGTTCCCCAAAGCGATTACGGAATATGGTTTCTAGTTGAGTGATAAGAGCTATCTCTGGAGCGAGCACGAGCACCGATTTACCCATCTCCAGAGCCTTTTCGGTAAGACGAAGGTATATTTCTGTCTTTCCGCTTCCCGTCACTCCGTAAAGTAAATGAGGTGTAAACTCATCTTTTGCCAAGGCTCTACCGACTTCATCAAGAATCTTTGCCTGGTCATCGGTAAGTTCTTTGGGCTCGGTTTCTTCAATTGTCTGTCCAAAAGATGATTCCAGTACATCGTCATCAGGCACCAGAATTACATCAATCCAGCCTTTCTTTTTTGCCTTGGTGATGAAGCGGTTTGAGTCTTTCTTGAGGTATTCTCGAATCCTGGACAGAGGAAGCCCTGAAGGATATCTTGCAAACAGTTCTTTCAATCCATCATCAAAGGCTCTATCTTGCACAGTTTCCGGCGAGCATGTAAGCACGGCGGCTTTTATCATCCGGAAAGTTTGAAGCTTTTTAGGAGGCTTTCTCCTGAGTGGTTCCGGCAGAGTTAGCAACATCGTAAGGCCTAATGGATAGATGTAATATGATGAAACTCGCTGGCAGAGCTTTATTAATTCTTCCGTGAGAACCGGTTCAGAATCCGGAACAGCCGCTACCGGCTTGGTAATAATACCTGTTGGTTCGTTCTCGCTTACATCCAGCACTATGCCAAGTCTATAGTAACGCCCTACGGGAACCAAAACTCTACAGCCCAGAATATGCCGATAAGTCTCATTACTGTCGAGCCTGTAGGTGAAAGATGCCCCTGTTGCATCCAGAAGCTGAACATTGAGGAAAATCATGATTTGGTCATTTTGTCTGGCTTCTCATTGCAAGTTTTCTGGCTTCTTCCTGGTCGATTAGAGTTCGATAGAATTCAGATGTAGCCTTAAATCTCCCGGCTAACGTTCTAGGAATTGATGCCATAGGTATTGAATCAGCTATGGTCATGAAATTCACAGGACGACTATTGGCATAAAAGCGAAAATCCAGGTGAGGCCCGGTAGCAAGACCAGTTTTTCCCACATAGCCAATTACTTCGCCTCGTTCTACATATTGCCCCACTTTAAGCCCTCGAGCAAACCTGGAAAGATGCCCGTAGGAACTGGAATAGACTCCATTGTGTTTTATCTCCACCAGGTTCCCGAATCCGCCCTTTCTTCCCACAAAGACCACTTTGCCTGCTCCGATGGCACTAACGGGTGTTCCGATAGGAGCGGCGTAATCAATTCCGAAATGAGGTCTGTAAATTCTCAGGATTGGATGGAATCGGCGTTTTGTGAACATAGATGAAATCCTTCTGTATTGCAAAGGAGCTTTCAGAAATGCTCTGGTTAAAGATCTTCCTTCTGAATCGTAATATGCCCCTTTCTGACCAGGAGGCTGGAAGAAAAAGGCTTCGTAGGCCTCTCCCTGCACAGTTACTTTTGCTGCAAGTATCATCCAGCGTTTGGATTTTGCATTTGCAGGGTTAGAAGGACTCCACAGAACCACGGAAAACGTGTCACCTTTACGGAGATCGGTTGTAAAATCGATGTAAGAGGAAAAAATATCGGCAAGATCTAGAATGAGCGAAGGATGAAGCCCGACTCTAACAGCAGAACTATATAGATTGTCGTTTATTACTCCGGTGATAACTTTAAATAATGTGTTTGATGTTTTATTCTGATTGGAAGCGTTTGCAAGGTGTGGCGTAAACGGGGATGACTCTTGAGAACATGCCATCGGTTGAATATTGGTAAAGCTATGGGAAGGAACAGTTTGCTCCAAGTGCCTATTGGAATTTCGACTGTCCTCCGCAGTGCGATTTATAATTCCTTCTGCAGTAATGGAACTTAATACTAAAGCCAGAACAACCCACAATAATCCTCTTACAGGGTGGATATCCCTCATGCCTGAAACCTTCCTTTTTCAGAATTAACAATGACTCTTAGAGCTTTGCCAAAAAAGCCTTTGCTCGATCCAGTATGTCTTGGAATTTATCTGACCGGTGAGGATCGATGTATCCGCAGCCGCTATCTGACACCTTATCGAAAACGTA
>Ga0207433_10002661_pt1 | contig 35956 bp, 33 predicted proteins | sample YelNatPaOPGAMG01_FD_187559 | JGI IMG/M metagenome (GOLD analysis project Ga0207433, IMG submission 187559) | Hot spring thermophilic microbial communities from Obsidian Pool, Yellowstone National Park, USA - OP-RAMG-01 (SPAdes) (version 3) | ecosystem: Environmental > Aquatic > Thermal springs... | reverse complement strand
CCGCATACAAATCGTCCTCGTCGAACTTCCCCAAACCCAGCACTTCGGCCACCGCCTGATCTTCCGCCCAACGCACCGCCGACAACCGTGAACCCTGATGGGCCACACGGGCCAACACCAGAAACAAGCCCAGTTTCGACAGCCGACTGTGACCGAGCGCCCGACCGATGCCCAGACCTTCCGCAATCCTGTGCAGCACAAAGAGCAGCCCAAAGACCGGTCCCAGTTGAGGGGCCACGGAAAGGTCGGCGGCCTGGTCGAATTCGCCGCGCAGCAGGCGGCGGAGGGCTTCAATGCGGGCGGCGGGCCAGTGGGAGAGGTTGGCCAGGGTGCGATTCTTGACTTTGCCGTTCTGGCGGAAGGATTCGCGCAGCAGGAGGGCGGGCGGGGAGTTGCGGTTGGGGACGGTGGCGATATACATGCCTTCTGTATATCGCAAATGCCAGATTCACGTCAAGAGACATATACAATATACATGCCTACATTAAATCCTCAAAAATTCATCAAATCCTTTGGATCGAATCACATCACCAAATTATGACGGGGGAAGATCCGTCTGAATCTGAGCGCAGGAAAAGATCTGCGATGCCGGAAATGGTCGCGAGAGTACGGCTTCATCTCCATTCTCGAACCGGGAGCAGATTCCTCGATGTATTTGGGATGGCGAGGTCTGCGGCCCGCAGCGAATCCTGTCCGTTGATTACTTCCCTACCTTAGCCAGCAGCTGCACAAACTTCTGCTCGCGCTCTTTCTGGTTCAGGCCGAGGTGTTTTTCCATGACCTGAGTAGTGTTCATTGAACAGAATTTGGGGCCGCACATCGAGCAGAACGCGGCGTCCTTGTAGTACTCATCGCCGAGTGTTTCGTCGTGCATGGAGCGCGCCATTTCCGGATCGAGTGAAAGTTCGAACTGCTTGTTCCAGTCAAAGAGGAAGCGCGCGTAGGAGAGCGCATCGTCACGGTCGCGCGCACCGGGACGGTGTCGGGCTACATCTGCAGCGTGGGCGGCAATCTTGTAAGCAATAATGCCCTGCCGCACGTCGTTCTTGTTGGGGAGCCCCAGATGCTCCTTGGGCGTCACGTAGCAGAGCATCGAGGCTCCGTGCCAGCCGATCATTGCGGCGCCGATGGCCGACGTGATGTGGTCATAACCGGGAGCGATGTCCGTAACCAGCGGCCCCAGCGTGTAAAACGGCGCTTCATGGCATAGCTCCATTTCCTTATCCACCTGGAGCTTGATCTGGTCCATCGGAATGTGTCCCGGTCCTTCGATCATCACCTGCACGTCATATTCCCAGGCTTTCTTCGTCAGTTCGCCCAGAACTTTCAATTCCGCAAACTGCGCTTCGTCGCTGGCGTCGGCCAGGCAGCCGGGCCGCAAACCGTCGCCGAGTGAAAAGGACACATCATATTTCTGGAAAATCCGGCAGATATCCTCAAAGTGCGTATAAAGGAAATTTTCCTTGTTGTTCTCCGCGCTCCACTGCGCCATGATGGCGCCACCGCGGCTGACAATCCCGGTGATGCGATGACGAGTGAGCGGGATGAATTCCCGCAGAACGCCCGCGTGGATGGTCATGTAATCGACGCCCTGCTGGGCCTGCTCTTCGATCACTTCCAGCATCAGTTCGGGCGTCAGGTCCCGGACTTGCTTCACGCGGGAAAGCGCCTCGTAAATGGGGACAGTGCCGATAGGGATAGGGCTGTTGCGAAGATTGGCCTCGCGGATGGCGTGGATGTCGCCGCCTGTCGAAAGATCCATTGCCGTGTCTGCGCCGAAATGAACGGCTGTGTGGAGCTTCTCAAGTTCTTCTTCCAGATTGGACGTTGTTGCGGAGTTTCCGATGTTCGCGTTGATCTTGCAGCGCGCGGCAATGCCAATGCACATCGGCTCAAGCTCGACGTGGCGGATGTTCGCGGGGATAATCATGCGACCGCGCGCAACTTCAGAGCGAATAGTCTCCGGCGAAAGGTTCTCACGCTTCGCCACGTACTCCATCTCTTCTGTGATGATGCCCCGCCGGGCATAATGCATCTGGGTCACGACAGGCCCTGTTCGTTTCCGGACCCATTCACTCCGCAATGGATGCAGCATGGTGTTTCCCCTTCCTCTGTTGGTAAAAAGGCGTCGTGTCGTCCTCGGGCTACTGGATGCGAGACGGACCGGGCGGAAGGTCTTCTGAATCAGTTCCATCCAGCCGCTTGCGTCCCGCGAAGCCGTCTTCCAGCCCGTGCCAGTATTCGATCCTCTCTTCGCCCAGCTTCCAGCACAGAAAAGCTTCCTGGCCTTCGATCAGGCTGGGGAAATCGATCAGTCCCTCATCAATATCTTTCACCAGGCAGCCCGTTTCCTGAATCTTGGCGATCACTTCAACAATTTTCGCAGAAGCTTCGTCGCGCTCGTTTTTTTTTGCCACCAGGTCGGCGTAAGGCGGATACGATCCGCCCATCACCATGATGCGTGAGGCCGCCTTGGTCAACTCAACCTGCGCGGCATCAGCAGTCTGCTTGTGCTCCTGCGCCACCTTCAGAAATTCTTCGATGAACGGCAGCAACTGCTCTGCTTCATGACGGCTGAAGTACTTGCTCGCCATAATAATCCCGCCCCTCCGCGCGCCAACAATGCTCTTGAAGGACCCTTTCCTGCTTTCTACCCTGCTGACTACCACCGGCCTGCGATCCCTGGGCCGGCCGGTGCTTTTTAAACTATTTCCAGCATGCGATCGAGCGCCAGGCGCGCCCAGCGCCGCGTCTCTTCATCCACCTGGACGCGGTTCACCACCTGTCCGGCCACCAGGCTTTCCAGCACCCAGCACAGATGCTGCGGAGAAATGCGGTACATTGTGCTGCACAGGCACCCACAGTCATCCAGAGAAATGACCAGGCGGTCGGGATTTTCCTGCGCCAGCCGCTTCACCAGATGGATTTCCGTTCCCACGGCAAACTTACTTCCCGGCCCGCCTTCAGCAATCTTTTTGATGATGAATTCCGTCGAGCCGACGGCGTCCGCCAGTTCGCAAACGTCCCAGCGGCACTCAGGATGGACAATCACCTGGATGCCCGGATAATCCTTTCGTGCGCGCAGGACGTGTTGTGGCAGGAAGCGCTGATGAACCGAGCAATGCCCCTTCCACAAAATCACGCGCGCGCCCTGGATTTCTTCTTCTGTAAGACCGCCCAGTTCCTGATGCGGGTCCCACACCGCCATTTCATTTAAAGGAATGCCCATGCGGTAGGCAGTGTTTCTCCCCAGGTGTTCGTCAGGAATAAACAGGCCCTTATCGCCGCGCGCGAGCGCCCATTCCATGATCTTGCGCGCGTTGGATGAAGTGCATACCGCACCGCCCTGCCGGCCAACGAATGCTTTAATCGCCGCCGTGGAATTGATGTAGGTGACAGGAACAACCTTTCCTTCCACGCGACTCGTAACTTCTTCCCAGCAAACCTCAACCTGTTCCAAGGCGGCCATGTCCGCCATCGAGCACCCGGCATTCATGTCAGGCAGAATAACAATCTGATGCTCGTCGCGCAGGATGTCCGCGCTCTCCGCCATGAAATGAACGCCACAGAACACAATGTATTCCGCCTCCTTGCGGCTGGCCGCCAGGCGGGAAAGCTTGAGGGAGTCGCCGCGGCAATCAGCAAACTTGACGACCTCGTCCCTCTGATAGTGGTGCCCGAGAATGACGACGCGCGAGCCCAGTTGTGCCTTAGCCTGAGCGATGCGGTCGTCCAGTTCCTGCTCAGACAATTCAACGTAATCTTCCGGTAAAAGACTCAGTGCGCTTGTTGCCATATGAGACCCGCCACCCTGCTATTTTATCACTCTGCATGTCCTCGTAAGAGTTGTGAATTGAACATGAAGAAGTCCCGCGAAAGTCCTGATCGCGCGATTGTGCGCCCTGCTCGCTTTAATCAAATCACGCCATAGGAGTGCGGCCTCTGAAGTTCCAGACACCCGACGCACCTAACCGCCGATATAAACCATCGTCCGCGAAGGCTGGATAAAATCCGGCTCATTGATCCTGTGGCCGCGCTCCTTATGATCAACGGCATACCGGACCAGCTTTTCGATCTCCGAATCTTCTGCTCCACTGCGAAGAGGTCCCGCCAGATCGTGCTCCGCAAGCGAGAACAGGCAGGTCCGCAGCTTGCCATCGGCTGTCAGACGAATTCGGCTGCATTGCCCGCAGAACGGAATCGAGACGGGAGCAACAATCCCGATCTCGCCCTTTCCGTCCATAAACCGGTATCGAAGCGCTGTTTCACTCGCTTCATGCCGTGGAATTTGCTCCAGCGGAAAGACGGGATTGATTGCCTCGAAAATCTCGCGCGCCGTCACAACCCGTGTCCGGCTCCAGGCGTGGTCTGCGTCGAGCGGCATGAACTCGATGAATCGCACAATTACTTTTCTCACCCGGGCAAGCTCTGCAAAACCCAGGATTTCGTCTTCATTAAAGCCGCGCACGAGCACCACGTTCACTTTCACGGGATCGAACCCCGCATCGATCGCGGCGTCCACGCCCTCCATCACACGCTCAAATGAGCCAGGAGTACGCGTAATCGCTGCGAATTTCCCAGGATGCGAGGAGTCCATGCTGATGTTGATCCGTCGCACACCAGCGCGGGCAAGGTCGTGAGCTTTATCAGAAAGCAGATATCCATTTGTCGTGAGCGCCAGGTCATGGATTCCCTCGATCCTTTTCAGCTCTGATAGAAAGTCGATGATGCCCGAGCGCAGCAGGGGCTCGCCGCCGGTCACGCGGACCTTGCGAATGCCCAACCCAGCCATGATGCGCGCCACGCGTAGAAACTCGTCCCAGTTGAGCAGGTCGCGATGAGGGAAATAGTTTTTCGGGTCGGCCGACTTGCAGTACACGCAGCGGAAGTTGCAACGGTCTGTTACGGAAATTCTCAGGTCGTGAATCGAGCGGCCGTAACTGTCTTTGAGCATATCAATCTCTCGGGCTGTCTCGAACAGCCCGGAATTTAATGCGCGGCCGAATCAAACCTGGAAAATAAAAACGCCTACCCGTATCCGGCGTAGGCCTGTTCCCCTTTCCAAATACGGGAGGCGCCCGGATTTCTCCGCGCACCCTGTCGGCCTGCAGTGCATGGATTGTAGGATGCTCTTTAGCTCCCGCAGGCTCGGAGAACTGATTTATCGTACCGCAACCCTCCTAAAGGAGCAAGGTGTACTCCCGTAGCGGCGGCCCAACGACCAACACTCTCACGGTTCGGAGCTATCCCACCGCCTTAGCCGCCTAAACCCGCAGGCACCTGTTGCAGCGCGGCCCCACTTCCCCATGTTTTATGGGTCCCAAAGAAAAAGGCCGCCCGCGGTATCATGAGCGGGCGGCCTGGTCAGCTTCAACTCCCCGGAAGACTAGACAGGAACCTTTTCCTGCTCCTTGGATTGTGGGGCATTGCCGATTTGTACCAGTTCGACCTTGGGCTTCTTAAGAACCATCTCCTCGTAGTAAGCCCGGGCCTGCTTGGCCTGCCATTCGGCCCTGCGCCGTGCCCGCTCTTCCTCTGCCGCTGTCATGGGGATGTCGTGCTCGCGGTTGCGAACGCGGGCAGCGTCCTCAGCATTGATGGTCAGGGAGTGGTTGTACTCAGGCAGGTTGACCTTCTTGCCGGCGGCATAGATTTCATGCTTGCCGTGGGTCTTATACCACTCGGCGACCGTTGCGTTCTTGTACATGTTCTCGATGATGTTCCGCCAGCCGATTCCCGTATTATAGGCGCAGAAGGAAATTTCACCCTGCTGCGTCGCGTAGGGAATGATGCACATCTCGGTGCGGCGGAAGTCATAGTTGAACAGGTCCTGGAACCACATTCCAGCGATGAACAGGAAGTTCCAGGGATCCGAACGGCGTTTCAGCGTGTCTTCAATCGTGCGCTCGGGGTTTGATTTACCGTAGAGCTTGTCGGCCCGCTTTTCGCCGGTCAATGCGAACGATTTGTCAAACTTCTTCAGAATATCCACCAGCGCCAGGCTTGGCGGCGCGCCGAAGGGGTTGTAGTTCTTCAGCAGCGCGAGGGCCATCATGAAGTTTGAGAACCACTTGCCGCGGCCGGCGTCGGTGATCTTCTGCATGTCCTTCACAAGGCCGGGGATGTTGAGGAACTGCGGCACCGGGGCCCATTCCTTGTTTTCCTTATTGATCATCAACGCGGTCCCAACACCGCAGTTGGGATGGCAGCCGCAGCTGACCTGCCCCCACTGCGCTTCAGGCCCGTGAACAAGGTCGGCAAAATCGGCGAAGGCCCCCATCAATGAGAGCGGGAACCAGTCGCGCGTGGGTTCGGTAATCCCAAGCTGTTTCTTCACATCCGCGGCCATGTGCGAGAGCGTATAGCGCTGCCGCATGCGGCGCTCTGGAGTGATATCTTCATCGCGGCCGGTGAATGAAACTGGCTGGAAGGCGATAAAGGCGATCTTCTTGGGGTTTTCGCGGGCAAAGTTGATGATGGGGCCCACCTGGTCGTTGTTCACGCCGTTCACGAGCGTCGTGACCAGGATGATCTCAATACCGGCCTCGTGCATATTGTCGATGGCCTTCAGCTTGACGTCGAACAGGTTGCCCACTTTGCGGTGGCTGTTGGCGTCGTTGCCGATGCCGTCAAATTGCAGGTAGGCATAGCGGAGTCCCGCTTCGAAAGCCTGCCGGCAGAATTCCTTGCTCTTGGCGAACTCGATGCCGTTGGTGGCCGCCTGAACGCTGTTGAACCCGAGCTTGCGCGCGTAGCGGATGGCGTCGATGAAGTAGGGGGACATCGTAGGCTCGCCACCCGAAAACTGCACCGACATCTGCCGCCGCGGCTTGATCTTGGTGGCGTTGTCGAGGATCTCCTTGATGTCCTCCCAGCTCAGTTCGTGCACAAATCCAACCTGATTCGCGTCCATAAAGCAGGGATCGCACATCATGTTGCAGCGGTTGGTCAGGTCCACCGTCAGCACGGAACCACGGCCGTGGCGGATCGTGCTGGAGCCGTGATTGTGCAGGTCCTCGTCATTGTGGGCCCGGATGTCGCGGCCAGGAAAGTTCTGTTCAATCCACTTCAGGAAGTTCACGTCGAGCGCCATGATGTCTTCATAGTGGCCGTGGATCGGGCAATCCTTGACCATCCAGACCTGTCCGTCCCGCTCGATAATCTGCGCTTTGATCTCGCCGACTTTCTCAGTTAGCAGGTCACGCCAGTCTTTCTTTCCGGAAATGATTGCCGCGCGCGCTTCCTTCACGCAGCCGGGACAAAGGGAATCGGTTTCGCGCGGCCAGCCGAGCTTCGGCTTGGTTTTCTGCCAGGATTTCAGGATCGGCTTATCCGACCATTTGGGCGTGAAGCTTGGGCCTGGATTGTACTTATTGAAAAACTGGATCGAATCAAACAACACTCCGGCCGTCGCCGTGACCGCACGGTCGAAGTACTTCATCGCTCGTTGACCTCGAATACGTGGCATAATCAGCACCCCTTCTTCTCTTAAAATTTTCACCCTCCGCCTGGGCAGGGTGTGTCGTTCCTCTCACGTTGAGCGAGGTCATTCGGTTACAGCCTTGAGCATGCAACCCGGAACAACTCCCGCAAGTAATCCCTGGGCTCTTCGTGTAAGGGCCTGGTCATGCAGCTTGTTGCCTTGAACCCCAACATCATCCTTTACATCCACGGGGTCCGCACAACTCTGATTGCAATGTGGTTCTGCTCTAAAGCAACCCGCAATCTCAGGCACTCAGCCTTACAGCCTGCATTCTATGGAACATCCTCCGCACGGTTAAGCACTTTGCGCCGAAATGCAGCGATTAGGGGTTGGATGGGCACAAAATCCGCCTGAGTGGCAACGCCTGATCTCCTTGAAATTCAATATGTTGGCCTCAAATTCTGTGTTTCTCAATCCTTCGAGACACATTACCGGCATTGCGACCAGATCATCTTTCTACCGAATCAAAGCCGGTAGGCGAATGTGCATAGCACGCGAACGCGCCAAGGTGCAGTGCTGATTGATTCTTGTTCTTTATTCATATTCATCGCCATCGGGCTGTGAGGTTTCGTGGCTTTCGGACACTACGGGTTGGAAGCTTTACGCTATCGCGCGTTTGTGCCTGAGAGACGGATTGAGGTCGCATTTTCAATTGGATGCCTCGCATTCCGGTAAATCAACTTCAGCGTTCCACCGGCTGCGCTATGATGAACGTGGAATGGCACTTCATCTTCTGATCAAGAAGAAAGCGCTTGAGATTGGCTTTGACCTGGCCGGCGTCTCGCCCGTGGACGTCTGGAAAGACCTCGATTTCGCTCGCCGATGGGTTGAACAGGGACGCGGCGGTGAAATGCGCTATCTCGAGAACCCCAAGCGCCATGACCCACGAACCGTTCTGCCCTCCGTCCAATCGGTCATCTGCGTGGGGCTCGTCTATAACGCGCCGCTTCCTTATTCAATTGAGGTCTCCAGGATATCCCGTTCAGATAATGGCAGTCCGCCCGAAGGGCAAACTGATGGAGCGCCACTCCCGCGCGTGTGGATCTCGCGTTACGCTTGGGGACAGGATTACCACGAGATCATGCGCGCAAAGCTGGAGGAATTGAGGAAAGCAATAGAAGATCTTGCGCCCGGTGCCGAAACCCGCGTTTATGTAGATACCGGCCCCGTGGTCGAGCGGGCCTTCGCCCGCCATTCCGGCATCGGATGGACCGGCAAGAACACCTGCCTGATCAACCCGTCGAAAGGCTCCTGGTTTTTTCTCGGCGTGATTCTGACCAGCCTTGCGTTGGAGCCTGACCTGCCTGCTCCGGACCGCTGCGGCACCTGCTCGCGCTGCCTGGATGCCTGCCCCACCGGCGCGCTTGCTGATCCCTACGTGATGGACGCCTCCCGCTGCATCGCTTATTTCAACATCGAACTGAAAGGCCCTATCCCTGAGGAATACCGGGCGCGCATCGGAATGAACCTCTTCGGCTGCGATATCTGCCAGGATGTGTGCCCGTGGAACCGAAGACAGAACCTGGAGGCCGGAGGCCGTCAGCATTCAGCGCTCAGCGTGCAGAGCGTGGACAAAGGATTCGGGCGGGGCGGCGCGGCTACGACGACCCGACCAGAGTTTCAGCCGCTTGAGATCAAGCTTCCATCCTGTCCCGAAGGCAGCGAAGCCGCAGCAATTCCGTCTCCTGGCAAAACCGGTCACGGCAACAACGTCGCATCGTCGCCGCTCCAAAGTTTCTCTTTGTTCAATCCCCCTCTGGACAAACTGGTCGAATTGACCGAGGAGGATTTCGGCCGGGTGTTCGCGCGCTCGCCGATTAAGCGGCCGAAATATCTCGGCTGGCTGCGCAACCTCTGTGTGGCTATGGGAAATTCCGGCGGCCGCAGGTTTCTGCCGAAGCTTGAAGCGCTTTCCCGCCATCAAGACCCCATCATCCGCGAGCATGCCGAGTGGGCGTTAAAGCAGCTTGCCGGAGCAGCGGAGCAGCGCTCCGGGCGCGGCGCGGCCCCGGCCAATCATACCTCTTGACGACAATCGTTATAACGGATATTATCAAACTATGGCCAGACGGCTCCAGGCCGAAATCAAGCAGAAGGCCCCTTTTGCGGGCATCGAGGAAGAAGTTTATCTGAACGTGCTCAAGACGGGTGACGTGCTTTCGCAGAGCGTTGAAACTCTTCTGCGCACGTCGGGTCTTTCCCTGACACAGTACAACGTTCTTCGGATCCTGCGGGGCGCAGGGGATGCGGGGCTTACCTGCGGCGAGACGGCCCAGCGCATGGTGACGCACGACCCCGACGTGACGCGCCTGCTGGACCGGCTGGAAAGAAGGGGCCTGATCACGCGATCACGCGACGCCCGCGACCGGCGCGTGGTGACGGCTAGGATCACCCGCGAAGGGCTGCGCCTGATTGCCGCGCTCGACAAGCCGCTGGCGGCTCTCCAGCGCAGGCTCTTCCGGCACATGCCGCATCAGGAGCTGAAAAAACTCTCCTCCCTGCTTGAGAAGGTGCGCGCGGGGATGGAGTGATTCTTTCTCGGATATTTATTTGTTGTAACGATATTCGTTGTCATAAATCTACTACTACAGGAGGTGCGAAATGGCAGAGACTAGGCAAGTCCCGACAAAGCCAGGAACGACCACATGGAACATCGATCCGGCACACTCAAGCGCGCAGTTTTCCGTCCGGCACATGATGATTTCGAGCGTGAAGGGAGAGTTTACCAAGATCACTGGCCGGGCCGTGTACGATCCGGAGAAACCCGAAAGCCTGTCCGCAGAAGCCACGATAGACGTCAACACGATCAACACCCGTGAGCCCGACCGCGACAATCATCTGAAGAGTGCTGACTTCTTCGATGTAGCCAAATTTCCTACGATCACGTTCAAATCCAAACGGGCGACGAAAGGCCCTGACGGCCTGAAGCTGACGGGCGACCTGACCATCCATGGCGTTACGCGCGAAGTCACACTGGATGTGGAGGGCCCGACTCCTCCCCTCAAAGACCCGTGGGGTTTCACCCGCGTTGGCGCATCGGCAACCACCAGGATCAACCGCAAAGATTTCGGCCTCACCTGGAATCAGGCATTGGAGGCGGGTGGCGTTCTGGTTGGGGACGAAGTCAAGATCACTGTCGATGTCGAACTGGTTGCCCAGACGGAAGAGAAGAAATAATACCGATCAATTGCGCCGCATCGGCACTGTTGCACAATTTGGGGCTGGTTATGCTTTGAGCCCGTGCGGAACCAGGGGCATGGAGCGGATGCGCTTGCCGGTGGCGCTGAAGATGGCGTTGCCGATAGCGGGTGCGAGGCCGCAGATCGGCGTCTCGCCGGCGCCCGCGGAAGGCTGGTCCTTGCGGTCGATCAGGACCGGATGAATTTCCGGAACGTCGCTGAAGCGCGGAACACGGTACTGCGTGAAAGTGCCGTTGGTGATGCGACCGTTATTGAACTCGATGGCCTCAAACAGCGCGCCGCCCAGTCCCATAATGTTCGCGCCTACAATCTGGTTGCGCAGGCCATCGGGATTCACGACGGCCCCGCAATCAAACGCCGTGGTCACGCGCACCACGCGAACGCTGCCGCTTGAACGGTCCACGGCGACTTCTGCGCAGGTTGCAACGTAGCCGCCCTTCTCAAATCCGCCGCCGATTCCGAAGCCATGCCCTTCCGGAGGCTTGCGAGTTCTCCAGCCGAAGGCAGTGGCTGCCGCCGTAAATGCAAACTTCAGCCGTTCATCCTTCAGATTTTTCAGGCGAAAATCGAGCGGATCCATGTTCACCAGGCGTGCGAGATCGTCCATGTGGGACTCGCGGGCAAAGTGGTTGGCCGTAGCGGCCAGCGCGCGGTACGAACCCTGCCTGAGCGGCGCATCGACCGGATGAAACTGAATGAGTTGATTGGGAACTTCGTAAGGCGTGCGGATGGCCGCCGCGCCGGAGTTGTAGTTGTGGAATTCCCAGGCCGTCAACAGGCCGTCCGCACCTACGCCGCTATTAATTTCGATTAGCCCCGCTGGACGGAAATAGGCCCAGGTAAATTCTTCTTCGCGCGTCCACACAAGCTTGACGGGCTTGCCTACCGCGCGCGCCAATCTCGCCGCCTCGATGGCACACTCGCCCGTGTGCTTGCCGCCATAAGCCCCGCCCGTGTCGGGAACGATCACGCGGCAGTTGTCCTTTGTCAGGTGGAAGGCTTCTTCGAGTTGCTCCTGAACGCCGAACGGGCGTTGCGAGCCGGTCCAGACGGTCAACTTGCCGTTTTGCCATTCGGCCACGGCGGCGCGCGGCTCAAGCGGTGCGTGCTGAATATAGGCAATGGTGTAAGTAGCGCTCAGACGGTGCTTGGCGGAGGCAAGACCGTCTCTTATTGAGCCTGCTTCGTAATCTGCGCGGCCCTGCTCCGCGTGCGACTTGAGATAATCAAACAGTTCGGAACTCGAAGGTTGGGGCGTGGTTTTCCATTCCCCACGAATTGCCGCTGCAGCGCGTGCGGCCTCAAATTCACTGGGCGCAACCACGCCGACAAAATCGCCATCACGGACTACCGTCACACCCGGCATGGCGCGCGCTTTGCTGTCATCGAGCGAAGTAAGCGTGGCACCGTACGCCGGAGGCCGAACGATCCTGCCATACATCATGCCCGGACGGCGAATGTCGGAAGGAAACTGGTGCTCGCCGGTCACGAAAGCGCGGCCGTTCACCTTGGGGACTGAGGTTCCCGCCACGGTCCAGTCGCTTGCCGGGGTCAGCGGATCGTTTTCAACAATGGCCCGCGCGAGCGTCTGCCCCTGCGCAAGCTCGGCATACTGGACGGACCGACTGCCGTTGCGTTCGCGGACGACGCCATCCAGCGCAACAAGTTCCGCAGGTGGAACGCTCCACTGCTTCGCGGCCAGTTCGATCAGCACGTCGCGTGCCGCAGCCGCAACGCGCCGAAGCTGCCTGTTCATGATAGGCGTGGTTCGGCTGCCGAAGGTTCCCATGTCAAACGGCGTAAGCTGCGTATCACCCATCACCAATTGAATGGCCCCGACTTTGACGTGCAGTTCCTCCGCAACAGCCTGAGTGAGCGATGTGCGGATGTTCTGGCCCATCTCCGCCTTGCCGGTATAGACCGTCACCGCACCGCCTTCGCCGATGTGCAGCCAGGCGCCGATATTCTGGGGCAGCGGCTCGTTGAATCCGAAACCTCCGCGGCCGGATTCCTGCGCCAGCGCCTTCGGCAGCAGCAGAAAGACGGCTACGCCACCGCCCGTGAGCTTGATGAAGTCGCGTCGATCGATCTCAAAGTGGTAATGCCGTGATTCTCGAAGCTCGTAACGCTCGGGTTCGATGGCGGTGGCCGGAATGGAACTTTTGCTCATGGTCAAGACTTTTTCATGGCTGCTGCCGCGCGCCGGATAGCCTCAACAATGCGCGGATATGTTCCGCAACGGCAGATGTTGCCCTGCATAGACTGTCGGATGGTTTTTACGTCGGGGTCAGGATTCCGATCGAGCAGCGCTACTGCCGTCATGATCATTCCGGACGTGCAGTAGCCGCACTGGAAGGCTTCGACGTCGAGGAACGCCTGTTGCACGGGATGAAGCTTGCCGTCTTTGGCCAGGCCCTCGATCGTGGTGATCTGTTTGTTTGCGGCTTCGCCGACAGAGGTGAGGCAGGAGTGGATGGGCTTGCCGTCGGCGAGCACCGTGCAGGCGCGGCACTGGCCTTCTCCGCATCCGAACTTGGTCCCGGTAAGCCCGACCTGATCGCGCAATACGCTCAGCAGAGAAGCTTCTGCGTCGGCGTCAATCGCCCGGCGCTTGCCGTTCACGTGGATTTCCGTGACCCTGGCCATGATAACGAGCGGCGTCTTACAGATTTTTCTTGACGAATGAGGAGGGTGTACAGGTTACAGAGAATCTGCTCTGCAACCTGCACCCACCCTTTCAATCTACTTCGCGGTTGTAAAGCGCTTCTCGATGGCATCCCAGTCCACGACGTTCCACCACGCCTGGATGTATTCCGCCCGCCGGTTCTGGTACTTCAGGTAATAGGCGTGCTCCCAGACGTCCAGTCCCATTACGGGGAATTTACCTTCCATCAAGGGACTGTCCTGGTTGGCCGTCGAGTAGATGTCGAGCTTTCCGGACTTGTCTTTTACCAGCCAGGCCCAGCCGGACCCGAATCGGCCCATTGCCGCAGCCGTGAACTTCTCCTTGAACTGGTCGAACCCGTTGAAGGTATTCTTGATAGCTTCTGCCAACTTCCCGCCAGGCTGGCCGCCCTTCTTCGGCCCCATGATCGTCCAGAACATCGCGTGGTTCACATGCCCGCCACCGTTGTTGCGGACAGCGGTCCGGATGTTTTCCGGCACGATTGCACAGTTATTGGCAAGTAACTCTTCGATCGTCTTGCCTGCGAGGTCTGGCGATGATTCGATCGCCTTGTTCAGGTTCGTCACGTATCCGCCATGATGTTTGTCATGGTGAATTTCCATCGTCAACTTGTCAATGTAAGGCTCTAAAGCGTCGGTCGGATAAGGCAAACTAGGAAGAGAAAACGGCATCGCGCCTCCTTTAGCAGTGGTAGGTGAAGATCCCATGGTAACCTCCTTCTTAAAGTCGAATTGACGCGGCTGCGATCCAGCCAGGCCGCATCATGCATGCCTTCAAGAAAGCGGCATGGGGGAGCGGAAATTCAGCTCCCGAGGTCCGGCCTCGAGCGAACTGCGCCCGCAATGCCGGAACGCAGGGCTTTTTGCCCAAATGGAAATTCCTGATTTCCGTATTTGTTTTGCCCCGCTTTTCATCGATGCGACCAGTTTATCACACATCGATGAGGAGGGATCAATGAACCGTCAGGGCTGAGTCAGAGGATGAAACTCGCAGGGTAGTTGGCACGCTCGGGGGTTATAAAAGATTGCTGAAATAAGCCTCAGGGCCCGTTATTTCGAGCAAAGCACTATCCCAGATGGGGCGGGGCGATGCAACAGATCTGCTTTTGTCCAAGGATCCGAGAACAAAAAGAGATCCCTCGGGCCGATAAAAATACCGACCCGAGGGGTAACACTGTCGCAAGAATTTCTCACAAATCGCGAATGCTTACCTGACTGCGGGCATCGGGCGCTCGGCCAGCTTCTTGGCCAGCGTCAGCAAGACGTCCCGGTCCGTAGGCGAAAGCCGTGGCTGAAGGCTCCTCAGTTTCAGCAGGAACCTGGCTTCAGCGCCCGCGGCACCACCCTCCTGGGCCAGACGCTCAAGGGTCGCGTCCGTCGTGGAATCATCAGTCTCTTCCAGTTCCGTTTCGTCACGGTAGAAAAGCTTGTAAAGTGGCACATCCAGTGCGCCGGCAAACCGCTCCAGAGTTTCCAGAGACGGGACAGTATGGCCGTTCTCCACGCGCGATATGTAGCACCTCAGCAGTCCGGTCCGCTCTTCGATGTCGCCTTGCGACAGGTGCTTCTGCTCTCTCAACTCTTTAATTCGTTCACCAATCCCCATGATCAATAGCCTCCGAAAATTCTGCCGTGAGCGCCCCGTGGCCTCACTGTCGCAAGCGTATAGGATAATAACTCCTGTGGACAAGAGTACGTGAGTACTAGTACCAGAGTTCCAGTCCAGATGTCTAAGCACATCAAGCACTTAGCCGGAGGTGGGAAAGGACTCATGGCCCTCTATTTCGGAAGAAGCCCAGACCCGCAAGGGACGGGGTGAAGCGAGGAATCTGCTTTTGCCCAAGTGGCTGGGAACATAAGCAGATTTCTTGGAGTAGCATCGACCGAAGGATCTTCAGCAACCTGTTTAGGGCAGCAGGGCTTTCAGCAGCGCCATGCGGACAAACAATCCGTTCTGTGCCTGGCGGAAGTAGGCCGCCCGGCGATCCTGGTCCACTTCCATGGAGATTTCATCCAGCCGGGGAAGAGGGTGCATGATGATGGCATTGGATTTCATCAGGCTGAGGGAGTTCTGGTTAATGATGTAAATCCCACGGCAGCTTTCGTAGTCGGCGATCCGGTCGCCGAACCGCTCCTTTTGCACCCGCGTCTGATAGACTACGTCAACCTCAGGCAGCACGCGGTCAAGCACGGTTTCCTCGGTAAACCACGTGCCGTGTTCCCTGAGATGTTCGAGGATGTCTTCTTTCATCTTCAGGAGCGGCGGCGCAACGAAGTACATCCGGATATCTTTAAATTTGCTCAGGAGGTAAGCCAGCGAACGAACAGTGCGACCCTGAGCCAGGTCCCCCACCATGGCGATCTTCAGTCCGTCGATTGACCCAATCTCCTTGTGGATGGTGTAGAGGTCGAGCAGCGCCTGCGTCGGATGTTGGCCCACGCCGTCGCCGGCGTTGATGATGGGAACCCGAGAGACGGCCGCAGCGCGTCTGGCCGCGCCAACTTCGCTGTGGCGCAGAACAATCACGTCCGCATATCCATTCATGATGCGGATCGTGTCTTCGAGTGTTTCACCTTTCGCCACGGAAGAGAACTCAGCCGCGTTTTCAGTTGAAATCACGCGTCCGCCCAGGCGATGCATCGCGGCCTCGAAGGAAAAACGCGTGCGCGTGGAGGGCTCGTAGAAAAGGGTGGCCATCAAACGGTTGCGGAAATCGTCGCTGCCGCCCCGGGCCACCAGCTTTTCCATTTCGGCGGCGACTTCGAAAAGATGGCTTATCGTGGGCAGGTCAAACTGTTGCGCTTCGATCACGTGGTGCAGTTTCATCCTTCACACCCTCCTTCAGGCGCCGACTGCCATAACGGCGCGACGATGGTTGATTTGGATCGTTGATGATGGGCCAAGTCCAGAACATATCCCGGACTCGTGCGCTGCGTCAACCCAAGCGGAAAACAACCCTCGATACACTTGAAAGACCCGTTCACAGCAGAAATCACGGCCGAGCAGCGGAGCAGGATGATTCATCCGGCCCGGGCTAAGCTGGTATTACTCATGTGGAATCAATACGTTACATGAATATTATTAAGTTTTTGGCCCACAGTCGGCAACCCTGCCCTCTGCACGTGTCCACTGAGGGCGACTTGGTACTAACGCTCAGGACTTATGTCGCCGATAGAAAAATCTTGGGAATACAACCTGGAATCAGAGCTCCGGCGTCCAGTCGCCAGACACTCTCATCGCCCGCGAAGGTCCATGGCTCTCACGGCGGGCTTCGTATCGTCCTAACATCTCGGCTTGGCGTTGCTCTGCCAAGCCATCGCAGAGGATTGGCGATGACGAAAGGATAAATGCAAGTTCAGGTTCTTTGTTCCCTGCCGGGATTGGGCCACATCGGTGATCTGGGGCACAGGATGGCAATCCCGGCATCAGGGAGAACTCCAATGGCTGATGAAGAAGCCAAACCTCGGGTCCTGCTGGTGGATGACGAGAGCGCGGTATGGCAATTGCTGGGAGAGAAACTGGGCAGGAGCGGTTTCGCATGGCACGGGTGCTCAAGCGCAGAGGAGGCCCTGGCCTGCCTGGAACACGAACAGTTTGACGCAGTTCTTTCCGACCTGAAAATGCCTGGGATGAGCGGCCTTGGGCTGCTGGCCGAAATGCAGAAACGCTATCCGCACGTGGCATTTGTTATGGCCACAGGCGAGGACGACATCCGCGTGGCTGTCGAGGCGATGAAGCACGGCTCGGACGATTACCTTGTGAAGCCGTTTCATCTTGACGCGGCGGTCGAGTCCGTAAGAAGAGCGATCCGCAAGAGGAACCTTGAGGCGGAACTCGAAAAGTACAGGCAGCAGTTGGAAGAGATGGTCGAGCAGCGCACCCGGCAACTACAGGTTGCGATGAAACGCATCGAGCGCGCCTATGACGACACGCTCGAGGCGCTGGGGGCCGCGCTCGATCTCAGGGACACGGAAACCGCCGGCCACTCGCGGCGGGTCAGCCTCTACTGCCTCGAAATCGCCCGGGCGATAGGCTGCACGCGTGAGCAGCTCAAGACCATCATTCGCGGAGCGTACCTTCACGACATCGGAAAGATCGGCATTCCGGACTCAATCCTTCTTAAGCAGGGCAAGCTGACTCAGGAAGAGATGGCGATCATGCAGACCCACGTGCGGATCGGTTACGAACTCCTCAGTCGGATTCCTTTCCTTTCGCCCGCTGCGGAAATAGTGCTTGCGCATCAGGAACGCTACGATGGCACCGGCTATCCGCAGGGACTGGTGGGAGAAGAAATTCCACTGGGCGCCAGAATTTTCGCAATCGCTGACACACTGGACGCCATGACGTCAGACCGTCCCTACCGCCAGGCGCTGCCGTTCAAGGCGGCCCGTGATGAGATCGTCCGGGAATCCGGAAAACAGTTCGATCCCGACGTGGTCCGCGTCTTCCTCTCGCTGCCGGAGCAGACGTGGGAAAATATCCGACGGCAGGTCGCGCCCGCCCGCGGGCGCATCAACCATTCGGCCTCAGGCGAAGAGCAACCTTTTATAAAGGAAATGCTCGTCAATTAGAAGGCCGGCTACTGTTCAATGTATCCCAGGATTTCCGCCGTGCAACCTGCCAGCGTCCTTCCCTGGTGGCCGGGCCGGCGGTCGATCTTGGTGGCAAAGGCGACCTTCTGGATCATGATTCGGTATTTCTGAAACTCGCATTCGTCGGGCAGCAGAAGGTAATCACTCTCCAGAACTTCATCGAAAGTTATTTCTTTCGCATCCAGATTCACTTCCGCCCCGACCACCTTGGCAACAGGTTTCCCCTTTTGGTAGATGACACTCTGGTCCCGGCCTTGGGAACCAGATAATCGCGTTTGCTGTGTTCCTTCCGTGGCAATCAACTTCCCGTTCACGACTCATGGACCCCCGTCAATAACGTGGATAGAAGCCGCAGTCGATCCAGGTTTGACAGCAGGCTTCGAACCGGCGGCCGGACTCACCGGCAGCCCAAACACATTTTTTAATAAATTTGAAGAAAGTGGGTCAAGAGCATGGACTGCCGCCGCTGGCAGGTTCCTGAAAAAACGAATTTTACCCTTGTCCTCCTGATCGCAACGGGCGATCCCTGTATTTCTTTTGAGAGAGATACGGAGATGCTTCGCTTCGGTCAGCTTGAAAATTCGGCTTACTTCAGAAACCTATCGGAATCCGTGTTTGACCCATATTTGGTGATTTTCCGGATTGTCAGCAAACCTTTTCAAGAATATACTTCAGGCACTAAGGCTGTGGTCGCTGGGGAAATTGCAGCCGAAGGGGAGGAAATATGCGCAGCAGGTCGAAGTGGGGAATCTTCTGTCTTGCTTCATGTCTGATGTGGGTGTTGCCGCTGGCAGCCGAGCAGCCACCGCGCGTTGAGCTTCTCACGGCACACCGGATCGGCACGACGCCTCCGATGGCCGAGTATCTGGCAACACATCATCCCGTTCCAAATGCGCCATTTCGGGTGTTTCCCCTTCGCAAACCCGGCTCGAAGCCGGGGCATGGTGGAGGTGGCGGCGGATCAAGCTGGACGGACCCGGTTCTCCAAACTGATGATTCGCTCTCGCCGCAAATGACTGGAGGGACGCAGTTCAATGGTATGTCCGCCGACGGATACGTGCCACCCGATACAAACATCTCAGTGGGCAACAACGAGATTGTCGAAACTGTGAACGTCAATTACGCCGTGTACAGCACGTCCAGTTCTACCGGAACCCCGCTCAGCGGCCCTGCGCCTATCCATTCGATTTTTTCGGCAGCAGGCAATTTGTCGAGCGGCGATATCTGCACTTCGGTTGACGGCGGCGACCCCATTGTCCTCTATGACCGCATCGACAAGCGCTGGATCATCAGCCAGCTTGCTTACAATAACAGTTTTTCAGACAACCATCTCTGCCTCGCAATTTCAACCTCATATGACGCCACTGGAAGCTACGTCGCCTATGACATTCCCTTCGGGCAGAACCTGCCGGATTATCCCAAGCTGGGAATCTGGACCACGGGGACCAGTTGGGATAACTCGAGTTCACAGGCGGGCGTCTATTTTTCAGCCAACATTTTCAGCCACGGCAACAAGTTCATTGGCGCCGAAATGTGCGGCTTTCCACTGAGCGCTGTGGCGTCGCCGCCGGCGTCAATCACGTGGGTCTGTGCGCAGAACGGAACGGGCGTGTACAGCATCCTGCCTGCGGACCTGGAAGGCAGCCCCAGTGCAACTGGTGGAACAACGCTGCCGGCGCCTTCAGGGACTTCGGAATACTACCTGCAATTCAGCGGCAGCAGCACTTTGAATCTGTATCAATTCACGCCGGACTTCACCGCGAAAACCGCATCAGTCAGCGCCGTTGCGAATCTCGCAGTCGCGACGTTTCATGAGGCGTGTGGCGGAGGCGCCTGCGTTCCACAGCCAGGCACATCCACGCAGCTCGATTCCTTGGGCGACCGCCTGATGTACCGCCTTTCCTATCGCAATTACGGCGGATCTGCCGGCGAGTCCATGGTGGTCACTCAGTCTGTGCAGAACAGTTCGTCAAGCAACCAGACGGGCGTGCGCTGGTACCAGTTGACGAACAAAGGCAATGGCTGGGGCGTGGCTCAGCAAGGCACCTTTGGACTTAACGATGGCAATTACCGCTGGATGGGCAGCATCGCCCAGGACAAAGCGGGTGATCTCGGCATTGGCTATAGCGTGTCGAGTTCTTTAACATACCCCAATCTTGCATACACAGGTCGGGGGGCAACAGATACCCCAAACTTGCTCGAGCAGGAAACGCTTGTCAACGTCGGCAAGGGTGTACAAACTTCCGTGAACCGCTGGGGCGACTACTCCAGCATGAGCGTCGATCCGTCCGACGACTGCACCATGTGGTACGCCAACGAGTACCTGAAGGCCAACGGTTCATATACCAACTGGGGCACTTACATTGTGAGCTTTAAGTTCAACGGCTGTCAGTAGTGCTCCAAATCACATTGGCCCGCCGGGTGCGAGGGAAAGCCCGACGCAGTTCATTTTTCGCAATGCGCAAAATTCGAAGCACCCGGATTCAATTACTCTCTCCTTTGATTTCGCTGCGCGGCATTGGTGAAATATTCCTTTGCCTGCCGCTTTTATTTTCCGCTGGCGCGGTGATGCGTGCGCAGACGCCGCAACCAGGCTCCCTTGAGCGCCAGCTTGCCGCAATCGCTTCGAGTTTCGGCGGCAAGGTCACGGTTGCCGGTGTTGATCTGAAAACCGGCGAGCGTTTTGGCTTGAACGCAGACCGGCCCGTCCAGACGGCCTCCGTCATCAAACTGCCGGTGATGGTCGAAGCGTTCTATCAGATGCAGGAAGGCAGGCTGCGATGGTCGCAGCGCGTCGCGGAGACGGATTTCGACCGCGTGCGCGGCTCCGGCATCCTCCAGGACCTCAGCCCGCAGATCAATCTGACGCTCGGCGACGCGATCACGCTGATGATCGTTTTAAGCGACAACACCGCGTCCAACATGGTGTTCCGCACGGTCGGCATTGATGCCGTGAACGCCCGCATGAAAAAGCTGGGGCTGAAGCACACAATCCTGTTCGGCTACGTCTTCCACAAGAAGGTCCCGGCAACCCCGGAATCAAAAAAGTTCGGCCTCGGCGTAACACCGGCTGATGATATGGTGCACCTGCTCACTTTGATCAGGCAGCACAAGATCCTGACGCCGGAAGCCTGCGACCACATGCTGACTATCCTCAGCAAGCAACGCGGCATCGACGCCTTTCCGCGCTACACGAGCAGCTATCCCGGGGTCACGTGGGAGCACAAAACCGGCGCGCTTGATGCCCTGCGCAATGACGTCGGCATCGCCGAAACCCCCGCCGGGCCGATCGTGCTGGCCGGCTTTGCGTATGATTCGCCTGATCAGCAATGGACCGCCGACAACGCCGCCATACTGGTCCTTGCACGCCTGGCCAAAGTCGTCTTGGCGCATTTTCTGCCCGCACCGGCAAAAGCGAATCCGTAAGCTTCGATCCTTCCAGATTGCCGCTTTGCACAGCGTGACAATTGGACTTTATTCATTAACTGGTAAAAGGGGATTTTCCCCCGGCCGCCGCTTCACCGCTCCGGCAACCGTCGCTGGATTTATCTGCTGTACTGCTCTTCGGTAACGTGTTCCATCCACTCGACGGCCTTGCCGTTAAGCTGTTCCTGAATGGCAATGTGCGTCATGGCCGTGGTCGGAGCGGCGCCGTGCCAGTGCTTCTCTCTCGGAGCAATCCAGACCACGTCGCCCGGGCGGATTTCCTCAATCCGTCCACCCCAGCGCCGCACACGTCCGCAACCCGCCGTAACGATAAGCGTCTGGCCCAGCGGATGCGTATGCCACGCGGTCCGTGCGCCCGGCTCGAAGGTTACGCTGGCACACGAAACCCGCGCCGGCTCGGGCGCCTGAAAAAGCGGATCGATTCGCACCGTGCCGGTAAACCAGTCAGACGGCCCCTTCGTGGAAGGTTGCGAGCCAACTCTTTTGATCTCCATGTTCTTATTCCTCACTTCGTCGGATGTGAACGGGTACCGGCCTCTCGCGGCATCACTTTAACCGTCGCCGACCGCGCGCGAGCGCTGATCATCGGTTGCAGATACGGGCTGCCCTTGTATTTCGCGCGGTACGCGTCATCGATAAGGTCGTTGATCGGCCCCTCGACCGGGTCGAAACTGACCTCCTTTGTAAAGCCAGCCGCCGTGATCCGCCCCGCCTTCTGCCGCAACGCCGCCTGATACCAGCTCGACTTCTGCCCATTGTAGGCGCGCACGTAGAGTGCATCATCGACCACAACAGACCAAATCCACGTCGGCGTGCCGTACGTCTTACCGTCTTCGCGGAAAGGCGAAATATGCAAGTCATCGGTCTCTGCAATCCTGCGCAATTCGTCTTTTGACCAAGCGCTCATCGTTTGCCCCATCAGATAATTTGCTCAGTAATGCTGCCAAGCAGCTTTCCAGTATTCATTCGGATCGGCCGGCTTCACGGTGAGTTGTTTGCCGGATAGTACATAAATGCGCCTGAAGTCTTTGCCGATCAGCGATCGCACCAGTGCACCGTCAACGTGATAAGTGAAGGTGTGAGCATCTTCAATCCTGTAAGTGCCGTAGGAGGCTTCGTAGCCGCCTTGGGCATATTGCACTGGTCCAGCCTGGGCCCCTGTTTGCGGCTTTCGGTACATGACCTGGACCGACATGTGGCCGTCGCCCGTAAAGACAAGCAGCCCTGTACAATCGGCCCTGTGGATTTTACCGTCCGGTCGGGGCTCTTCCAGCCGAACCAGCCGCCACGCACCGACGAAGCGCCCGCGGATGGTTGCCTCGCCCGCAGGAGCGTGGCCGGCAGACCGCGCCAAACCGGAAACAGTGATCACGCCTATAGGCAGAGCCGCGAGAGCGAGCTGGAGCAGTTTTTTCATTTTCGGGCCCTCAGCGATAGCTCATTTGCTCGATTGCATCCGGATACCGGGCGCCCTGCACCGCGATCTTTGACGCGGCCTCAGTGATGTCCTTCAAGTCACTGGGCGTGAGTTCGATTGAAACTGCGCCAATGTTTTCCTCAAGGCGATGCAGTTTTGTTGTGCCGGGGATGGGAACGATCCAGGGCTTCTGGGCCAGCAGCCAGGCGAGCGCGATCTGGGCGGGGGTGGCTTTCTTGCGTTCCGCAACGGTTTTAAGCAAATGAATCAGCGCCTGGTTCGCCTTAAGCGCCTCCGGCGTAAAGCGCGGGAGTTGGCTGCGGAAATCGGAGCGGTCAAACTTGGCGTTCTCGTCAATCTTCCCCGTGAGGAAGCCCTTGCCGAGCGGGCTGTATGGAACGAAGCCGATGCCAAGTTCTTCGCAGGTCGGCAGCACTTCTTCTTCCGGGCGCCGCCACCAGAGCGAGTATTCGCTCTGCACTGCGGCGACGGGCTGGACGGCGTGTGCGCGGCGGATCGTTTGCGCTGCAGCCTCAGAAAGACCAAAATGCCTTACTTTGCCGGCCTGGATCAAATCCTTCACCGCTCCCGCCACGTCCTCGATAGGGACATTCGGGTCAACCCGGTGCTGATAAAAGAGATCGATCACGTCAACCCTCAGACGTTTGAGGGATGCGTCGGCGACGCGCTTGATTTGCTCTGGCCGGCTGTCGAGGCCCGCAAGCCCCCGCTCAACCTTGGGATCAATTTTCCAGCCGAATTTCGTGGCGATCACCACTTGACGTCGAAACGGCTCAAGGGCTTCACCTACCAACTCTTCGTTGGTATACGGGCCGTAAGCTTCCGCCGTGTCAAAAAACGTGATGCCACGTTCGACGGCGGCCCGGATCAGAGAGATCATTTCCTGTTTGTCCTTGGGCGGACCGTAGGAAAAGCTCATCCCCATGCAACCCAGCCCAATGGCCGAGACTTCCAGATTGCTCTTTCCAAGCTTGCGTTTTTGCATTGTTTCCTCCTGCCGTGTTCATCACCCGCCGGTTCTGCGGGTCCGTGCCGTCGGTTTTCTGTTTCGTGCAACTCCAAGTCTTACACAGAGGCCCTGTTCAAGCGGCAGCCTGATTCTGCCCAAAGATTGCCTATTCCTGTCGCAGTAAAGAATTTTGCGCACATCTTTCCAGCTTGGACGTATTTTAATTCACATGAGGAGGATTGTATGGGACAGGCGAGAATCAAGAGGATGACGCATAAGGAGGCCTCATCGCAGGTCGTTGCCATGCGAAGAGAACTGGCGCAGAAAATTGCCGTCCATACTCCACAGGCAGGAGCGCAGGCAACTGCCATACCCGGCCTCACTCTCTATCGGCGGACCTCCCCGAGTCCCTGCTACCCCGCAACGTACGAACCGAGCCTGACAGTCTTCGTGCAGGGGCGAAAGCGCATCAATCTCGGCGGCACGATATATCTCTGCGACGAATCGACTTTCCTTTTGAGTTCCGTGGACGTGCCCGTCGTAAGCCAAATCGTTGAAGCCAGTGAAGAGGTGCCTTTGCTTTCACTGCTGCTCAAGCTTGATCTGAGCGTGGTCCGGGAGATTCTCAGCCATGAGGAGTTCCAACCAACTGTCAATTCATCCCAGGTCCGTGGCATTGCGATCGGGGTAACCACCGTTGAGCTCTTGAAGCCCTGTTCCCGGCTCCTCGACCTCCTTGACACTCCCGAGGACATCCCATTTCTCAACAACCTGATCCAAAGGGAGATTGTGTACCGCCTGCTTCGGGGACCGCAAGGAGAGCGCCTCCGCGCCATTGCAACGACGGGAGACCAAAGCAATCGGACCGCCAAAGCGATCACCTGGCTCAGAGCCAACTATGCAAAGCCTTTGCGTCTCGAGGCACTCGCACAACTCGCGCACATGGGCATCTCGACGCTGCATCATCACTTCCGCGCCCTGACTGGAATGAGCCCGATTCAATATCAGAAACAACTCCGATTGCAGGCTGCGCGAGAGCGCATGCTGATTGAGGGCCTTGATGCTGCGAGCGCCGCCTTCGAGGTCGGGTATGAAAGTGCAAGTCAATTCAACCGCGAATACAAACGCTTCTTTGGCCAGCCGCCAATGCGGGATATCAAGGCACTTCGAACCGCCGGCGTCTCCGCCGGCAGCGTGGTCTGACAGAGAACCACTGCGATTCGAAAGCGTAGCTTACATCTGGTTCTTCAGCAGGTCCCCGCAAAATTGCAAAATTGATTCAGGGCATTCGCGGCGCCCATACCGATCGGAGCACCCCGGGCAGCCGCCGGAGAATGCGTCACGAGCAGGAGCAGAAAAATGGACCCCGCGCTATTGCAGCCTCCTACTCACGCGGAGGAGACGGAGGAATGAGAACCATGGGCGCGCGGTCGCTCGATACGGGCTTGAGCGGTATGATTGATTTGACATCGAGGGCGTCAGTAACGTTGTAGTCCTTATACTGGATCGTCAGGATCGAACGCCCGAACACCCTGACATCGGTGACGGTTTCGTTCAATTCAGGAAGCCAGAAATCCCCCACGCGCTTGTATCGGTAAACGAAGTTGACTTTGGGAGTCCACCATGAAAGCGTTTTGGCTGGCTGGCCTTCAATGCGCACGATCGAAAAATTCTGATCGTTCACCCAGATGAAACCCTGAAAGAGAAATTTCCTTTTCACTTTAGGTGTGACTTTCAGAATGTAATTGTGCCCGTCGCCGTCACGTTCGTACCCGGCCAGTTCAAAATTGTAGTTTTCCGGCGTAATGGCCACCTGACGCTTTTCATCCTGCTGTGACGCCTGGCTTTCGGCCTCAAGCAGGCGCTTGAAAACATGGTTGCGCACATACGCCGAGCCGCTCTGGGAAAGAATTGTGAAATCCTTGACTCCCGAGCGATACGTCATTTTCACTTCCATGTTTGCGCGCAGATGGATCAGGCCTCGGAGTTCCAGATGGTAGTTTCGCAACGAAGTGTAACCGCGCAGGACTTCCCTGCGAAGGCGGTTCGTCTCAACCATTCTGCTGACAACCTGTGCGGCCGTCAGTGGAGGGCCGTAAGTCGGCCCAATTGTTCCGGCGCTCATAAATTTCGGCTTTGCAGCCATGAGGCACGTACAAAGACCAATCGCTAGAATCGTCCCTCGCATGCTGCGAGTTTGTATAGCGAACTTCGGCTTCAAGCAAAAATTCCTCCGATTCTCGCTTTCTGCTTTTTATTAATTAGATGCCCGATCACAGATAAAGTTCTACAGGCATGGAGCAGGATCGAGCTTCAACCCTGCATCTGCCCACATGAAGGCGGGTGCAGCTTCTTCGGAAGAGAGTCTGTCGCAAAGCTGAAAGAACCCATGCATATACGATACGCTGTCGGATTGGGCTAGAATTTAGTTTCGCGTCAGGCGGGTGCGAGATTTCGCTTTCCTGTGCGCGTCTCAATCGCGCGGGAAACATGCCTGCGTATGCCGCAGGCGCGGCGGAGGCTGGGAACATGCCATTGACTCAGGTGGAGGGCCGCCAATCCGTTACTGCACAGACGTGGTACAAGGACGCCATCATTTATCAGCTCCACGTCCGCGCTTATCAGGACAGCAACGGAGATGGGATCGGTGATTTTCGCGGCCTCACGCAGAAGCTCGACTACATCCAGGAGTTGGGCGCCACGGCCATCTGGCTCCTGCCTTTTTATCCCTCCCCGCTTAAGGACGATGGATACGACATCGCCGATTACCTGAGCGTCCACCCGGCCTACGGGACGCTTGACGACTTCAAAGTGTTTCTGGATGAAGCGCACGGGCGCGGCATGAAGGTGATCACCGAACTGGTCTTAAATCACACCTCGGACCAGCACCCGTGGTTTCAGCAGTCCCGCAGTTCGCGCAACAATCCTTACCGCGACTGGTACGTCTGGAGCGACACGGACGACCGCTACCGCGATGCGCGGATCATTTTCATTGACACGGAGATGTCCAACTGGGCCTGGGACCCGATCTCAAAATCGTATTACTGGCACCGGTTCTTCAGCCATCAGCCGGACCTGAATTACGACAATCCGGAGGTCCGGGAGGAAATCTGGAACGTGATGAAGTTCTGGCTGGAAATGGGTGTTGACGGCTTCCGGCTGGATGCCGTGCCTTATCTCGTCGAGCGCGAAGGGACCAATTGCGAAAATCTGCCCGAAACCCATGAAATCCTAAAGATGCTGCGCAGGCGGCTGGACGAGAATTTCGCCAACAGGATGCTGCTGGCTGAAGCCAACCAGTGGCCGCAAGATCTTGGCCCTTACTTCGCTGACGGTGATGAATTCCACATGGCGTTCCATTTCCCGCTGATGCCCCGGATGTTCATGGCCATCAAGCTGGAAGACCGCAAGCCGATCATTGAAATCCTTCAGCGCACGCCCACGATCCCGGAAACCTGCCAATGGGGCATTTTTCTCCGCAACCATGATGAGCTGACGCTTGAAATGGTGACCGATGAAGAGCGCGATTACATGTATGATGAATACGCCAAGGACAAGACCGCCAAGCTCAATCTCGGCATCCGGCGCAGGCTTGCCCCGTTGCTGGACAACGACCGGCGGCGCATCGAACTGATGAACGGAATGCTTCTGTCGCTTCCAGGAACTCCCATCATTTATTACGGCGATGAGATCGGCATGGGCGACAACATTTATCTCGGCGATCGAAATGGCGTCCGAACGCCCATGCAGTGGAACGGCGGCTGGAACGCTGGTTTCTCGACCGCCGATCCGGAGCGCCTCTATTCGCCTTTGATCTCCAACCCCGTGTATGGTTATCAGGCCATCAACGTGCTGGCACAGCAGCGTTCCGAGCATTCTCTCCTTAACTGGATGCGGCGAACGGTCAAGCTGCGAAAGTCCAGTTCGGTGTTTGGACGCGGGACGATCGAGTTCCTGAGCCCGGAAAACCACCGCGTGCTTGCCTATGTTCGCGAGTGGCAGAACAACAGGGTCCTCGTGGTCAATAATCTCTCAAGTTCCGCTCAGGCGGCTGAACTGGATCTGAGGCAATGGCGTGGGTACATACCCATCGAAATGTTTGGAGGCAATCCCTTCCCGAGAATCGGGGACTTGCCTTACCAGCTCACGCTCGGTCCGTATCAATTTTACTGGTTTCGGCTGCGCAGATTTTGACCGCATGCCTGCGCATCGAGGAGATTGCCGGGAAATGCCTGGCCGGTTCGCTTCGTACAGGGTAGAATCCGCGAGGCGTCCCTTTGAATTTTAACAGGCAGCGCTATTCGGGCGGGTCCGGTGGGGGAGCTTCAACCTCATCGTCCACCTCGAATTGCGGATTGCAGGCCCTTTCAACAAACCGATAAAATCGCGGGCATGGGCCCGGGAGGATCATCATTGGCCGAGGAAACATTTCTCTCGGATGATTTTGTGCGCAAGCTGACTGCTGTCGGCGAGGTGGACATTCTCGTGGGAGTGCCCACCTACAACAATCGCAGCACGATTGCCCACGTTGTGAACGCCGTGCAGCTTGGTCTGGTGAAGTATTTTCCTCGCGAGCGCGTCGTGATCATCAATCCGGACGGCGGCTCAACCGATGGCACTTCAGAGATTGTCACAACTTCCTCCATCCAGGATTTCCGCTCTCTGCTTTCGGCAAGCCCCCTTCGCACCATACACAGGATCACGACCTCCTATCGGGAAGTTGACGGCAGAGGTACCGCCTGGCGCATCATCATGGCTGCGGCGGATTTGCTGCGGGCAAAGGCCTGCGCGGTGATATCCCCCGACCTCGAAAGCGTCACACCCGAGTGGATTGAAGGCCTGGTCCGTCCCGTTTACAGAGAGCAATTCGACCTGGTGACGCCGATCTACCACCGCCATAAATATGACGGCCTGCTGGTCAAGAACATCATTGCTCCGATGGTACGCTCAATTTACGGCGTCAAAGTCAGGGAGCCCGTCGGCGGGGAATTCGGCTTCTCCGGGCGACTGGCCTGCCACTACCTCGAACAGGATTTGTGGCATGAGGACTTTGTCCGCTCCCGCACTGAAATCTGGATGACGACGGGTGCCATTGTTGACGGGTTCAAGCTCTGTCAGGCGTTTCTTGGCCCGAAAATCCACGCGCAGAAGTCTTCAAGCCAGGACATTGTCGCCACGATCCAGGACGCTCTGGGAGCGTTGTTCCGCTGCATGGAGAACCACGAATCCTACTGGCTTCCGCGCACCGATCCCCCGCAGGGGGTCCCAGTGTTCGGTTTCGAATTCAGTTCTGGGCTTGAGCCTCGCCGCATCAATCGCAAGAGAATGCTGATGATGTTCCAGAACGGCGTCAAGCAGTTGGCGCCGATCCTCGAATCGATCCTTTCGCCGGAAACCCTCGAACAAATCCGGCAGGCTTCTCAACTCGATGAAAAACAGTTCCGTTTCCCCGACGAACTCTGGGTGAAAACTATCTACGAATTTGCCGCCTCTTATCACCATTCGGTCATAAATCGGGAGCACCTTCTCCAGGCCCTGACTCCCATCTATCGGGGCCGCATCTGCTCAGTAGTGGCGGAGGACCAGCGCGCCGACGCTGAAGAGATCGAACAAAAACTTGAGGCCCTGTGCCGGGAGTTTGAAAGATTGCGGCCTTATCTGGTCGAGAGGTGGGCCCGGAAAGCATGAGGTGAATTATGGGACAGCTTGTTCTGGACACACTTAGCCGTACACTGGGAAGTTTCCTGGATGCTCTTGCGCTGTTTCTGCCGCGCGTCCTGTCGATGATTGTCGTGATTGTCGCAGGCTACATCGTGGCGTTGCTCCTCAAGATTTTCGTGCGCAGGGTCTTCGGCATCGCGAGCTTCCGGAAGTATTGCGATTCGGCGGGCATTACTCAAATGATGCGCAAGGCCGCCCTGCCGCCGCCGGTCGAATTCCTCAGTCAGTTGGTATTCTGGGTGGTTTGGCTGGTGTTCATCGTGCTGGGCATTGACGCGCTCGGCATCAGCGCGCTGCGGAGCCAGATCTCGCAATTCTTCATGTTTCTGCCTCAGATTTTTGTGGCGCTGGTCGTCCTCTTTATCGGGTTGCTGATTGCGAACTTCTTTTCCCGGGCCACCCTGCTCGCACTCACCAATGCCAACTATCCATCGGCCAGGCTCCTCAGCAGCATGGTCCGCCTGCTGATAATCCTTTTCTTCGTCACCATGGCACTGGAGCAGGTCGGCCTGGGCCGCCACGTTGTCCTGATTGCCTTTTCAATCGCTTTCGGGGCCATGATGCTGGGTGCGGCCATCGCTTTCGGCCTCGGCGGGCGCGACGTCGCACGGCGGATTCTGGAACGGCAATTTCTCCAGAAGCAGCCCGAAGAGAAAGACGAGGAAATTTCCCCACTATGATCCATCACATCGCGCGCCTTCGCGATCATTTTTCTTCTTAGTTGTCCGTGTACGCTGCCGTACGAAAATGTTGGGCAGATGCCCGGAACCGTCGGGGGAATTGTTTCCCAACCTGATATAATGTTTGACCGGAGGCAGTCTGCTAAGCCATGAAATTAGGAATTGATTTTGGCACGACGCGCATAGTCGTCGCGTTTGTCGACCGCGGAAACTATCCGGTGGTGGTTTTTGAAGCGCCGGACGGAAATTCCTTCGAATGGTTTCCTCCGCTGGTGGCCGTGAAAGGAGAGGAACGGCGCTACGGCTGGGAAGCATGGGCCGCGCAGGAACAGCCCGGCTGGACCGTAGTGCGCTCGGTGAAGCGAGCGCTCGATTGCGCCGGCCCCGCCACCCTGATTCAGCTCGGCGAACAAAGGGTTCCGATGCTGGTCCTGCTGCGCGAACTGGCGCTGGCCCTCCGCAAGGCCCTGCTCGAAAACTCCACGCTGCCGGCCGGCCGGAATGGGTCGCTGGACGTGATGCTGGGCGTTCCGGCCAACGCCAACAGCAATCAGCGCTTCCTCACGGCGGAAGCCTTCCGTCAGGCGGACTTCAACGTGCTCGGCATTCTGAATGAGCCCTCGGCCGCCAGCATCGAATTTGGCCATCACAAGCGCACGTCGCACCAGTTCAGCGAAAAGATGCGTATCCTGGTTTACGATTTTGGCGGTGGAACATTTGACGCCTCGCTGGTCGAGCTGGATGCGCGCGAGCACGTCGTAATTTCTTCCGAAGGGATTCCGACGCTCGGCGGAGACGATTTCGATGAAGTTCTCGCCGGGCTGGCCCTTGAGGAAGCGCACATCAGCGTTGTCGAACAGGACAGCCTGACCCAGGCCGAAATGTTCCGTCTGCACGAAGAGTGCCGCCAGAAAAAAGAAAGCCTGCACCCCAACACGCGGCGCATTGTGATCGACCTGAACAACGTGCGCTCCGGTTGGCTCCAGGTGACGATTGCCATCAACGACTTCTATGACCGCTGCCGACCGCTGGTGGAAGAAACCCTGCATGCCACTGAGGACCTGCTTGCCGCTCATGGGTTTGCCGAGGGGAGCACTGCCGATGGGCAGGGCGGCGAACAGCGCCTCGAGGCCCTTTACATGACGGGCGGAGGCAGTGAGTTGCCGCTGGTCGGCCGCATGCTCCGAGAGCAGTTCGGACGCCGTGTTCGCCGCTCCGCTTATACGCGCGCAGCCACGGCCATCGGCCTCGCCATCCAGGCGGATGCTTCTGCCGGCTACGTACTGCGAGACAAGTTCACGCGGCATTTCGGCGTCTGGCGCGAAGCGGAAGCCGGCCGCAGCATTGTCTTCGATCCGCTTTTTCCGAAAGGCACGCCGCTGCCCGGCCCTTCCGATCCGCCGCTGCTCAACTCACGACGATATTTTCCAGTGCACAACATCGGCCACTTCCGTTACCTCGAGTGCACGCACCTCACGGACGAAGGCCGCCCGGCAGGAGACATTACCATCTGGGACGACATCCGCTTTCCGTTCGATCCCTCGCTGCGTGATCACGCCAGGCTGGAAGAGATACCCGTCGGCTACCTGAATAACGGCCATCGCTGCGAGGCGGAAGAAAGCTACGCCTGCGACCGCAGCGGCGCAGTGACAGTGACTATCGCAAACCTGATGGAAGGTTACAATCGCAGCTACCGGCTGGGCCGCTGGGCGTCATCTGAGTCGCTGGTCGTTCCCGGCCGCAAACAAACGCGCAGCCGAAAAAGAAAAGAAGCATAGGGGCAACTCTCCAATTTCCGGCGTCCGGACATCGCCCGCACAGCGCCGGTACGGGGTGTGTGTCGGAAGTATTCAGCTCAACTCCCGAGGAAGATAATATGCGAATCGTCATCGGCGCTGACCACGCCGGCTTCACGCTGAAGGAAGATCTTGCCGTGCAGCTCCGCAAGCTGGGGCACGACGTGCTTGATGTGGGAACTCACAGTGCGGCCGCAGTCGATTATCCCGATTTCGCCGAAGCGGTGGGTAAAGCCATTCTTGAAGGCAGGGCCGAGCGCGGCGTGCTGATTTGCGGCAGCGGCGTCGGCGCGTCGGTGGCGGTCAACAAAATTCCCGGCATCCGGGCGGGCATCTGCCATGACACTTACTCCGCCCATCAGGGCGTCGAGCATGACAACATGAACGTGCTGGTGCTCGGCAGCCGAGTTATTGGAACTGAATTGGCACATGAACTCGTACGGGCTTACATTGCTGCAAAGTTTTCAGGTGAGGAGCGTCACGTCCGTCGCCTCGCCAAAGTGCAATCGATTGAAAGCCGCTACCTCGCCGCCAGGCCGGCGCCGCAGCCCGAATGAATCTCAAGGCTGGTCCGGCATGGGTGACATACGTCCTGTTTTCCGACTCCTCATATCGGGGAGAGGATGCGATCCTGCTGGTGGTTGGTGTGCTCACGACGCACCTCCTGCGGCGGTCTCCGCCAGCGCCTGATATGCCGGTCCTCACCGCCCTCGGCCAACGCACGGTGGTCGAAGGGCGAATCAGCGGCTCTGGACGCAGCATCCTGGTCCTCCGCCGCATGTGAATCAGGCTGCGACCCACGATTGTGCTCTCCAATCGGCTCCCCTTTGAAATCTGCAATCTGTGCCGCCACAATTTTGGCTTTGAGGAATCGCACAAACGTACGGAGGTCTGGAAAAGATGCCGGTTATGGAGGGTGCGCCGCTTGCTCTTCCCAGAGGCGCTTGAACAGCTCAATCGTGTGAGGAGCGAACCCTCCGTAATGGTTATTGGCAAACGCGTAAGTAAGGTTGACGCGCTTTATCACGCTGGTTAGGATTCTGACCCATTCCCGCAGGTCTTCGGTGCGGTCCATAAGGGTCCGGTCCCAGATTTTCGTTTGTTCTTCGATGGCCTTGCGGTCGCCGATCCAGCGTATAAAGGCGAAGTCAGCAGTGATGGGATCTCCCGTTTGGAAGAGTTCGCCCGGCCGCGGCATCCATGCGTGGTCAACCAGTGCGAGTGCAACTCCGCGCCTTCGAAGCGCCGCATAGAGTTTTTCCGAGAGCCAGTTCCTGTTTCTGATTTCGACCACCCACTGGTGATTTTTCGGCAGGCGGTCCAGGAAGGGTTCCAGCCTTTCCAGGAAGAAATCCACGCCGCGAAATTTCTGCTTGTTAAAATACGGGAACTGGAGCAGCAGCGGCCCAAGCTTGTCACCCAACAAGTCCATCACCTTCAGGAATGCGGCCATGTCTTCTTCGGCGTCCACCAGAATCTTCTCGTGCGTAATGGACTGAGGCGCCTTTGCTGCGAAGATAAAGCCCGGCGGAGTGCGCTCTCTCCATTGCTGCACGGTCGCGGCGGCAGGAATCCGGTAGAACGTGCTGTCAATCTCCACCGTGTCGAATGTTTGTGCATAGATCGGAAGAAAATCCTGCGCCTTGCTCCCAACAGGATAGAAACTGCCCACCCAACCTTCGCCGGTCCAGCTTGATGTTCCAAGGCGGAATGGCACCAGATCCATACTGCGTAGTTTATCATCGGGTTCCCTGCGCCGCCCGTCCGGGCATGCCCGGCAAGACTGCCACTGTGGTTCCAGGTACCAAAGGCCTATTGCCGAACCCGCGCGCCCGCGTTAGGCTCGCGGTTGAGTGCAGCATAGGAGGGAGGACTGGCAATGCAGATGACTGAGCAGAACGAAGATGAGCTGGAAATGACCTCCGTCATTGAGATATGCCCGCGGCACGGCACGAGGATTCGCCAGTATTTTGGCTGCCCCCGATGCGTGATTGAAGAAGTCCGGCGCCATGAGAAACGTATGGACGCTGCGTTGGAACGCGAAGGGGCCGCTGCGGCGTTCCACCCGCGGGAAAGCACGCTGTAATTGCTTTTTGGGGCAGGAAATCGGATCGTGCGCTTTCCGGGAAAACCCGAGTTGTGGGGTACGCACGTGCCTGCTTGCAGGTTTTCCATTGTTCTCACTTGCCCATGATCCTGATCCTAAGGCTTTGAAACAAAAGGGGTTCTTCACCCGCTGAGATCTTTAGTTCTATTGATCGTAGCCGCAAGTTCCATTGTGCTTCAAACACTTCGGAGCTATATGTACGCCGAGGGGTCCTGGGTCCTTGCCGTACCGTTCAGGTCAAACGGCCTGTGCCGGAGCACAAAAACCTCTCCCGGCACATTTCATGGGAGGCCGGAAGCAAATGAACCAGGACTATTTTCTCCTCGCGTCTCTGTTGCTTGGCGCGATCCTTACGTTTGTCGGGCTCGTCTCGCTCATTCCCGTTGAAATTTATCGCAGAGTTTTTGGTTACGTTCTGCCCGTGGACCCGCAGGAATCACGGAGCAAGGCCGTCCAGCGGCGCATGGTAGGAGTGCTGATCACTGCAATTGGGCTCACTGCCCTGCGGGCCGGTATTGAGGCACTGTTCCGTTAGATAGAATGAACTGACATTCAGACCGGCGCCGGCGACTTCGGGGCAGATCGAACCCGGGCTGCCGCCCCTCTTCGTTGACGCCCGTCCCTCCTCCAGACGATGGAAACAGCCTATCTTTACGCACTGCTTGCCAGGCTTCTCATCCGTAGCTTATGATGGCTTCCAATCTTGGCAAGGTTCAAATGCAGCCGGTAACGGTTTCGACCGCTTGCAGGGAGGAACTATGAAACGGAGGGCTCTGGTTCTCAATGTGGTTCTCGTGCTTCTTTGCTCCTCGGTCCTTTGTGCGCAGGACTGGGCGCGGGCCAAAGTGGAAAAGTCCCCACGGCACCGCGAGTGGGTTACCGTCAAGCACGGCAGCCGCAGCGTGCAAACGTTCGTTGTCTATCCCGAGGTCAGTAACAAGCGACCCGTGGTCCTGATCATTCACGAAATCTTCGGCATGACGGATTGGGTGCAGGACCTCGCCGATCAGGTGGCAGAAGCCGGCTACATCGCGGTCGCGCCCGATCTGCTCTCCGGCATGGCGCCGAGCGGCGGGGGAAGCTCAGAATTTGCTCAGGGTGAGGCGATCAAGGCGGTCAGCATGCTGGATCCTGACCAGATCACCGCCGATCTCAACGCCGTCGCCGACTATGCGCTTAAGATTCCTTCTGCGAACGGCAAGCTCTACGTGGCCGGGTTCTGCTGGGGCGGCGGGCAGAGCTTCCGGTTCGCCACCAACCGCCGCGATCTTTCCGGCGTTTTCGTCTTCTACGGGCCTCCGCCGCCCGCCGACGCCATGGCGCGCATCAACGCTCCGGTTTATGGATTCTACGGCGGAAATGACGAGCGGATTGATGCCACGATTCCCGCCACGCGCGAGAACATGAAAGCCGCTGGGAAAGTCTATGAACCCGTGATCTACAAGGGTGCGGGCCACGGTTTCATGCGCGCGGGCGAAGCGCCGGATGCCACTCCGGCAAACAGAAAAGCCCGCGACGCAGCGTGGGCGCGCTGGAAAAAAATACTCGCCCACGGTTCGTGACGCCCTATCGCGAAAGGGTACGGATTTATCCTGGATTCCGAAGTTAAGGTGCACCGTGGTGTTCGAATCCGTTAAATTGAAATGGGCTTTTCGATTGACGGAGGAGGAACAAAACGGTGCAGAGAGAAATTAGCGTGCTTTGGGGAGAAAAGAAAGTGGTTTTGCGCCAGACGCGGCGGGCGGTGACGCCGTGGGGCGGGCTGAGCGTGTTCGTTGAATTCTTGAGGCGACGAGGATTTCGCGAGCAGGTGCGGCAGCATCTGCCGATCCGGCTGGAATCGCCGAATGCGATCGA
>Ga0207433_10002657_pt1 | contig 35989 bp, 38 predicted proteins | sample YelNatPaOPGAMG01_FD_187559 | JGI IMG/M metagenome (GOLD analysis project Ga0207433, IMG submission 187559) | Hot spring thermophilic microbial communities from Obsidian Pool, Yellowstone National Park, USA - OP-RAMG-01 (SPAdes) (version 3) | ecosystem: Environmental > Aquatic > Thermal springs... | reverse complement strand
TACCGCCAATTACGATGAGAAACGGAACATCTAAAAGCCCTACCTTCATAGCCACCCCCTTTCCTTGCACCAGGTTATATAATCCCATAACCCTTTTCTTGGGTCCTCATAGATATACTTAAATCCGAGGTCTTTTAGCCTCTTGTTGGTAAACCAGTATTGATGGGTAAGGTATCCTGCCATTGGAACATCCACCTTCGGTCTCACTCCTTTTTTCCTCGCCCTTCTGTCAAGGGCAGTAATTATTCTCATTGCTATCTTTGAGAAAAACTTGTAAATGGGCCAGTAAACTGGAATACGAACAACTTTTTTTATCCCAAGAGCATCATAAAGGAACTCAAGCATCTCGGTCTGCGTTATACATTCGCTCAGGACATTGTAAGCCTTGCCAATTGTTTCATCGTGTTCTGCACAGAAAAGCGCGGCCCTCACAAGGTCAGTGACATGGACGGATGGGAACATAAGCGTCTTTTTCTTCGGATACCATGATATAACAACACCTGTTCCTATCCTCCTTACACCATAAAGAATATGATAAACACCGTATCTGTGTCTTGGTCCGTATATTGGAGCAGGTCTCAAAACAGTGAGGGGCAATCCCTTTTCCCTGTGAAGAGCCCATAAGACTCTCTCCTGTTCAGCCTTTGACTTTGAATAGTTGTTTGGAGGATTGAAAGGATGGTCTTCATCAATCGGACCATCCTCTGCCTCTCCATAAACTCCATCCGTTGACCAGTGGATGAACCTCTTCGCCTTATATTCAATAGCCAGTTCTGCAAGATTTTTAACCCCTATAACATTCACCTTATAAAGAACATCCCATAGAGCAAAGTAATCGTAAAGGGATGCTATGTGGAAGATAGCATCGTATGGAGGTCTTCCTTCAAAAAGGGGAACAAGGGTTTCTTTTTTTGTAAGGTCTGCGGGAATAAACTCAACCTTTAACTTCTCTATTATGTCTTCATAATAGGCGGGATGAAGGGTCCCTTCTTCACAGTAGTATTGTTTGTGCTCCTCCCTCTTTAAATCCGTTGCCACAACCTCCCATCCCTCCTTTATCAGGAGTTCCATCATATGTCCGCCCGTGAACCCGCACGCCCCCGTCACTAAAGCCCTTTTTCTTCCCCTTTCCATGAAAAAATTATAGAACACAAATTTTGTAATGTCAAGAAAAATCGTAAATGGAAAATTTTAATATCGCATTCAAACTCCAGAGCAATCTCAAGGAATAATAATTCGCCTCCCTCTCTAACCGTTTTCTGAGAGTATTTAATTTTTAACCTTCACATCTTCTAATACAAAATGTAATAAGGATAATACGAAGGGAGGTCTATTGTTTTTATGGATTGAGCGGAACCTATCTCGTTCACTTTGAGGAACAATTCTGAAATGGTATAAAGATAATCCTCAATAACTATACTTCTCCGAGGATTATTGTAAGGATAATAGCAGTATTCCTCCTCATAGTATTTAACACATACCTTTTCTGTCGGTGTATGGTCTATTTCTCCAAGTTTGGAAAAGCCATCTTTAATTGTTACCTTATAACTTAAAAATCCGCTAAACCCATTCCCGTTCCAATCATACCTTAAAACAGGGACTACAAGAAGGTTTTTGGGGGGATAGTAGGTAAAAGCCTTATGATTCCATTCTGCCTCTGACCAACCCTCTATAACCTCCTTGAACATAAGTTTCGGAGCATCAAGTTCAGAAACATCAAACATCTGAAGTTGAAGGTTCCATCCTGTTTCCATATCAACGCCTAATGTGATGAGATGGTTATCGTCCATTGGATGGATGTAGGTTGAAAATCCTGGAACCTCCAGTTCTCCTACTATCCTCGGGTTTTGAGGTTCTCTAAGGTCAACTGTGAATAGAGGGTCAACCCTTCTGAATGTGACAATAAACCCCTTGTCGCCTATAAACCTTGCAGAATAAATGTTTTCTCCTGGTGCAATGCCCTCTATTGACCCAATCTGTTTCAAAGAATTTGCCTCTTCTTCCATAACAAATAGATAATTGGCTGCTTCATCACCCCATCCCTCTGTTGTTGCAATCCTGAAATACTCTCCCTCCTCATCCATTGAAAATTGGTTCAAAACCCTCCCTCTTACCTTTCCACTTGCTTTATATATCGCCTTCTCAAGATTTGAGCCTATGTCAAACTTATGGATAAATGTCTCTTCATCAGAGGTTGATACTGGAGATAATGTCTCCAGAACAGGACCTACAAAATAGAAATAATTCTTCGGTGATGCTATGTAGATACTATTCTTTGATGCATATACCTCTCCCCAGCTTCCCACGACTGCTGTTGCAGAAGGTGTAGTAAGGGGTTTTGAAAGGTTAATGGATAAAACATAAAGTGTGCTCAAATCGTATGCCTCCGGGGATCTATAAAACTCATTGCATTCGCATAGATTTCCAACCTTCTTCTCCTTTCCCTTGAGGTAATACCTCGGAAGAATCCTCTCAGTTTTTATATCATCCTTATCCCATATCTCCAAAAAATAAGAGCCTATCATATATACTGTGTCTTTAACCATCCTTGATGTTATGTAGAAACCATCTATGTAGAGTTCATACTCAACCTCTGGAGATTGCCGAGAGGTTATGTCAAGAACGGTTATCTTTGTGATGGGGGAGTAATGGGGGAAAATCTCATCGGATGTAAATCCTTCCGGAAAACCATTCTGGAAATAGGTTGAGGAAAATATCAAAGCCCTATCTCCATTTATGAACATCTCTAACGGCCATCCTTCAACAGGAAGCGTTACAGATGTTGAAAATTCTTCAACCGGATATGCCTTTACTATCACAAATCTATCCGATGAAAGCTGGTAAATGAACTCTCCATCTGTCTTTACAAAATCAGCCTCATCAACCCCCTTCTCTTGAATGTTGGTAGTTGAATACTCTCTCTCACCCTCGGGTTTGCCACCAACCATTTCGTCACCGGTTCCGTAATCAGAAAGTAAAACATTACCTCCCCAGTAATGACTGTATTTCTCATATACATCCCTCAGCATCGCCTCCATCTCCTCACAATCAGAAAGAAGTGATAACCTTGCCTCACCAAGAATCTCTTGCTTTCCTTTTTCATCCCCACAACCTATGATGACAATCATTCCTATTAAAACTATTGCTTTCTTCATTTTTACCCCCTTTTTATAAAATTTTATGATAACTAAACTTAGAAATCAAGTTGTTTTTGTAGAGCCCCATAATGCTATAAGATAGAGTTTTAACTTGTGCGTAAATGTTAAATAGACCGGTTAATGAAGTAGTTTTTGGTAGCGTTTTGATACGAGAATAATTTTTACACCCTATTAAACGCTATAAAAAGAATTTTGAGAATATAAAAACCTCTTTTCGGATATTCTTGAAAAGAGCAAAACACTTTATTAAAACTTTTTCTATGGGTTATTTCGTTACATTTTTGTTGATAGGTTTGACACATCGTCTCCTTCTTCTGCCTGATGGATTTGATGTGCATGGGATGGATGTGATTTCTGAGGAAAGAATATATGTTTGTGGAAAGGGAGGAACAATTCTTTATACAACCGATGGTGGAAAGAAATGGGAGAAGGTGTGGACAGGGTTCAATCTTCTTTTAACAGATATTGATTTCGTTGATGAAAAAAAGGGATGGGCAGTTGGTGAAAGAGGGATTGTTCTTTATACCGATGACGGAGGGAAAAGCTGGAAGTTGCAGAGGAAGCCTTCTTTTCTTAACCTTCTTGATGTATTTTTCCTTGATGAACTTCATGGATGGGCGGTTGGAGATTGGGGAGAGGTTATAAAGACTTCCGATGGTGGCAAAACATGGATTGATATTCCTCTCAAACTGGATGCAAAGAAAAGAGGGATATTTGAACCTGTGGCAGTTGAAGATGTCTATGATAAGGATGGGAAAATTCTGGTGAGAAAGGGTGAACTAATTTTAGATGAGGTTCTCAGCACAGTAGATTCCGGAGAGATAAAGGCAAAAATAAGGAATGATGTGGTCCTTAACTCGGCCTTTTTTGTGGATGAAAGAAACGGAATCCTAACAGGAGAAGGAGGAAAATTTTTCATTACCGGGGACGGAGGCGAAAGTTTTATTGAATTCTCAGCATTTGGAGAAGAGGTTTACGCTTCCATTTTTAGCATAGCTCCTTTTAATAAAGACTTCGTTGTTATGGCAGGGGGAGGGGGAAAGATGGTGAAGGTTGCGAGAAATACAGGAAAGGTGCTGGAGGAGATAGATTCCGGAGCAGGGGGAAGGGATATATACTCAATTGATGTGAAGGGAAATACATTCTGTCTCGCAGGTAATGATGGATTTGTTGCATACAGTTTTGATGGTGGGAAGAGTTTTAAAAGGTATGAGAACAGGGAGATTTCTTATCTCTGGTTCAGAAGGGCTGTAAGTCCAAAAGATGGTGTATGTTTTTTCGGAGGAAAAAAGGGTAGAATTGTAGTGGTTGAAAAAAATGGGCATTAAGGAAAGATACATAAACTTTATTCTGAAGAACCACAGATGGGTTCTATTACTACTCATAATTTTCACAGGGGTAATGATATGGGAGACATCAAGGATAAGAATGAGAACCAATTTCTTTGAACTCTATCCTCCGAGGCATCCATTTATAAAGGTTTACAGGGAATACAGAAAACTTTTCGGAACAGCAAATCTTCTACTCATAGTTCTTGAACCCAAAAAAGGCGACATATATACGGTAGATTTTATAAAAACTGTTGACGAAGTCACGAGGTTCATCCTTGATACGAAAGGAGTTAACCCGTTTCAGGTTTTATCCCTTACTCATCCGAATGTGAGGGGTTTCAGGGTAAGGGGTTTCTGGATAGAATCAACTCCAATTGTAGAATACCTGCCATCAACTGAGGAGGATATTGAAAATATAAAGAAGGCAGTGGAGATAAATCCCGGAGTTAAGGGTTTTATAGTTTCTGAGGATTACAGGGCGACGCTTGTGGTAGCAGGACTTTGGGAGGAGGAACTTGATTTTGAATACCTTTTCAGAAGGATGGCAGAATTAAAAGATATTGCGGGTGATGTTAACATTTATATCACCGGTTATCCCCTCCTTTACGCATGGATTCATTCATATATCCCGAGCATTTACATTGTTTTTCTTATAACAGGGATATCCCTTGCAGTGCTTCTCTTCCTTTATTTCGGCGAATTAAAAGGGGTTTTTATTCCATTTATGGCAGGGATTTTGAGCGCCCTGTGGGCTATTGGATTTACAAAAATTATAGGTTTTGAGCTTGACCCCCTTCTTCTTGTTGTTCCTGTGCTTCTATCCGCAAGGGCATTGAGCCATTCTGTTCAGGTGATGGAGAGATATTATGAACTTTATTTTACGATAAAGGACAAATATCAATCCATTTTGAAGAGTTTTTCAGAGCTCTATACACCAGCCCTTCTCTCCATTCTCACGGATGGGCTTGGAATCCTTACAATAGCAGTTTCAGGCATACCACTTATGTGGAAGCTTGCCCTCTACTCAAGTCTGTGGATTGGAAGCATATTTTTAGGAGTTCTTACCCTTTCTCCTGTTATGCTTCTTCTCTTCAGTCCACCGAAGGGCATTAGAAAGACATCCTATTTTTATCAAAAATTCTCATCTTCTCATAAAATCTTCACACAGAGGAATCTCAATACCTATCTCACCATATTTTTCCTCATCCTTGCTCTTATAGTCAGTGGAATTATAGGGAGAAAACTCAAGGTTGGAAATGTTATGCCCGGGCATGCAATACTTAAAGAAGACCATCCTTATAATGTGGCGATGGATAAGGTAAATTCATATTTCTATGGGGCAAATCAGTTTGTTATAATTGCTGATACAGGAAGGGAAGGAGGGGTGAAGGAGATTGAGGTTCTTCAGAAGATAGAGGAACTGGAAAGGCTCATGATTGAAAACACGGGTGCTACAGCTTCTTTAAGCCTTCCACAGGTTGTTAAACTCATAATGAAGATTTTTCACGAGAATGACCCAAACTGGGAGGTTCTTCCATACAAAGCAAGGGATGTGGGAGCAATAACCTATACATTGAGCGGAGGAAGGGAGATGCAGAGGCTTTTCAGCGAGGATTTTAAAAGTTCTCCTGTTACATTTTTCTATAAGACTTTTTCTAATGAAAAACTGAAGGAAATAGTAAAAAAGGCGAAGGAGTTCATAGAGAAAGAAAAAGATGGCAAGGTTGAGTTCAAACTCGCAGGCGGGCTTCTTGGCGTTCTTTATGCTGTGAACGATGAGGTGGAAAGGTCTTACTGGCTCATTCTTGAGGTAGTTCTTTTGACAACTGCTTTTCTTGTTTTGATTTTCATGCGTTCAATCGTGTCTGTTTTTATACTTCTTCCATCCCTTCTTCTTTCCCAGTTCCTTTCAGAAACATTTATGTTCTTTGCAGGGATAGATATGAACATAAACTCCCTTCCAGTTGCAGCGGTTGGAATTGGAGTTGGGATTGATTACGGAATCTACCTTTTAAGCATGATAAAACAGCTTCTGAATACTGGTTATTCAAAGAGGGAAGCAATTGAAACTGCACTTATGACTACCGGAAAAGCGATATTCTTTACTGCATCTACAATGGTTGCAGGTCTCATCTTCTGGTTCTTTGCTCCAATGAAGTTTACAGCAGAGATGGCACTCCTTTTGGCAATCCTTATGGTTCTCAACATGGAAGGAGCGCTCATTTTTGTTCCTGTTCTTTCAATGGTTTTTTTAAAAGAAAGGTCCCAACCTGAGTAAATCCCTCCCTGACCTGCAGTGGAGAAATTCACAATTATTCCGACTGTAAGGGTCACTGCGAAGCCCTTTGTCGGTCCTGTGCCTAAATGGAAAAGTATTGCAGCAGAAACCCCGGTTGTAACACTGGAGTAAAATATCGCAGAGAATGCCCTATTATAACCTGACTCAAACGCTCCTCTTATAGTTTTCCCGCTTCTCAACTCCTCCCTTATCCTCTATATTATAAGGTTGCAATAATATTTCAAAATTGATAAATTTAAAAAGAGGAGAACTCATGGAGAGAGAAAAGCATTTTTTCGCACTTTTATTATGCATGATATTATGGATTCCATGCTGTGGAAAAGAAGAAATAAAATGCAGGAAGAGGACAGAATATGGTCAACTAATTCCGGCTTGCAAGGATGAGCATAGACCTGTAATATTTGTCCACGGATTTCTCGGAGCAGGAGATAACTATTCCAATATGATACAGAGATTCATTCAAAACGGATACTGTCCTGAAAAGTTAATCATTTATGACTGGAATACCCAGGATTTTCTCAATATAATAGGTGCGGTTGACGGTCTTTCCAGACTCATTGACGAGATAATAAAGAAAAGTGGATTTTCGCAGGTGGACCTTATAGGACACTCCATGGGAGGAATGATATCTTCACTATATCTTAACAGAGAGGGAAGTATATCAAAAATAGCCCATTACATTCACGCTGCAAGCACTCCCAATGTGACCTTCCCGGAAGGAGTGAAAGTGATGACGCTTTCAAGCCATGATGATGTGCTTGTAGGATATACCGAGATTCCGGAAGCGGATAACAGGGAAATTCCAGGAGCCGATCACATTCAGGTTGTTACTTCAGAACTTTCCTTTAAGTATGCTTATGAATTTTTTAACGACGGAATAGCCCCGTCTTCCACATCCATAATTCCAGAAGAAAACATTCATATTGAAGGGAAGGCAATCACTATCGGAGAGAACCGTCCCGTAGCAAACGCCAGAATAGAGGTTTATGAGGTAGAGCGGGATACAGGTTATCGGATTTCTCAGCCTGTTGCCTGTTTCATAACTGACGAAGAAGGACGCTGGGGCATTTTAGATGCTAAAAAGGATACCTATTATGAAATTTATATTGAAACAGAAAATGGAGAAAAATATCACTATTATCGTCAGCCTTTCTTAAGAACCCAGCATGCAGTTTATGTAAGAACACTTGGTAAAGGAACAGGAATCATCGGGTTTATACTCTCAAGGATTGCAAAGTATTCTGATTCCTGCAGTATCCTCGTCATGTTCTCATCCAATCAGGCAATCTATGCTGGAAGGGATACTGCAAGTATTGATGGATTTTCACTCTCTACATCAGAAATATCTTCACCCAATCAAACATCACTGGCATTTTTCTTCGGCGATGAAAACCAAAACGGTAAATCCGATTATACAAGAGGCGCTCTTTCTGTAATGCCATTTCTTGAAGATATTGATTACTTCATCCCCACCTATACACATCGTTCAATAAAGTTTGAGTTCAATCGCTCATACCTTTATGTTCCAAACTGGAAATCAAAGAGCGAGGGGCTCGGTATCGCTGTATTTGATTATTAACTAAAATTTTTCAATATTCTGAAAATGAATTCTTTTCTCACAAAGTTAGGGAGGGTGAAATGTTGTTTTTAAAATTTATGTGGATTAAAATCATAACATGAAGAAGAAAAAGGGAGAGAAAGAATTTGTAGTAAGGGAAAGTCCGGAAAAATATATATCGGACGAGGAAATTCTTTCTATAATAGAGAAGAGGCTTCCCGAGCTTATAAAGAAGAAACCATCGCTAAAAGCAAAATTGAGGGATATGCTTTCTGATGTATTTGTTCCAAGGGAGGATATTGGAAGAATACTTGAGGAACTTCGCCTTCAGAGGGAGAGTTCAGATAGAAGGTTTGAAGAAATAAATAGAAGGTTTGAAGAAATAAATAGAAGGTTTGAAGCCATGGATAAAAGGTTTGAAGCCATGGATAGAAGATTTGAAGCCATGGATAAAAGGTTTGAAGTAATTGAAAAAAGGCTTGAGGAACAGGGGGAAGCGATAAAAGAGCACTCTCGTTGTATAATGGAGCTTCAAAAAGCAGTTATGGAACTTCAGCGGGCGGTTGCAGGGCTTCAGTATGCGGTGGCTCAACTTCAAAAAACCACCTCTGACCTTGAAACATCCTTTGGAGGGCTCAAGAGGACAGTGTCCGCTGTTGGAAGAAGATGGGGAGTAATGGCTGAGGATGCATTCAGAAAGGCATTCATAGAAATTGTGGAAAAAAAACTTGATATAAAAGAGATTAAAAAATGGAGAGTTTATGATGAGGAGGGTATTGTATACAATGAACCCTGCTGGGTTGAAGCAGATATAGCGATAAAGAACGAAAAGCACATACTTATAGAGATAAAGTCATCCCCATCTCAAGGGGATATTGCAGCATTTTTCAGGCTTGGTTTACTTTATGAAAAAAAGGAAGGAGTAAAACCCCATCTTTCTATGCTTGCAGTTTTTATAGAAGAAAAAGACAGGGAGTTTGCAAAGAAACTGGGTATAGAAATATTCACCTCTGAGGAATAACTGGAATCACCCTTTATTATTTAACCGAATAATTTTACTTCTATTAGCTTTTTCAGAGCGTATATTCCGTCCCTGACTTTTATCTTTTTACCCGCTTTTCTCGGAAAGTAGGAAATCGGAAGTTCATGAATTTTTATTCCTCTTTTAAGAAGTTTGGCAGTTATTTCGGGTTCTATCTCAAACCTTTTGCTTTTTAAATTGAGCGTTTTGAGGACATCTGTTCTGACGAGTTTGTAGCAGGTTTCCATATCTGTTATTTTTGAACGGAAAAGGAGATTTGTGATGAATGTCAAAAAAAGGTTCCCGAGATAAAAGAGAAAAGAACCTTTCTTTTTTGAATCCTTAAACCTTGAACCATAAACCGCATCCGCATTTTTATCAATTGCGTAGTTTAAAAGGATTTCTATCTCCTCAGGAAGGTATTCAAGGTCTGCATCCTGAATGATTGTGTATTTTGAACCTGCATGCTCAATCCCTGTCCTTATACTCGTTCCCTTACCCATGTTTCTTTCGTGTCTCAAAAGTTTGAAAAACTTATCTTTGTAGTCTCTCAAGAATTCATAAGTTCCATCGTTTGAGCCATCGTCAACAACAATCACCTCCCAGTTGTTCTTGATGGCAAGGGGTTTTACCCTTTCAATGATGTCTGAGATGGTTCTTCTCTCATTATAAACCGGTATAATCAAAGTAAGGAGGCTCATTTTCCGGCTTTTTGCATATTTTTCAAGTTGTATTGAGCAGATTCTATATGCCTTTTCCTTTTCAAAATTTCTCTTTCAAGCTTTCTCACCCTCTTCAAAAGCTCTTTCAATTCTGATACAAAAATTTTTTCGGAATAAAACCTTTCCTTTATTTTCAGGTTTTTTTCAATGTCAAATATGTCCATATCCTCAAAATCTATCTTCCGTCCAGAAACCTCCTTTACAGCAGATTCTATATCCTCCTTTTTTATATCTGCGAAATCCTTTCCTTCCTTTATCAAATTCATAACAAGAACCCCTGTTATTCTGTGAGATAATCTGAATGGGATTTTGTATTTAAGAGATAAAACCTCAGCGAGGTCAATTGCCTGAACGAAGTATTGATAAATTTCTCTTTTTACCTTTTCTAAATTTATACTCATAGAAGAGATATACTTTTCAGCAACCGGAATGGAAGAGAGAACCAGCTCTGAAAACTTCCACCACAGGACCTTTAACTCCTGAAAATCCTGATTGTATCCAGAAATTCTTCCTGCTATTATGTTTCCCATACATGCAAAGATTGAAATTGCTTCATCTGTTCTTGCTCTCAGGAGCTCCATCGGGGAGGCATTCTTTTTCTGGGGCATTGCAGAACTTGTGTCTGTAAGGCTATCAGGAAGTTCAATAAGTCCGTATCCCATTGAGGAAAGATAAATGATATCCGAGGCGAGGCGTGATAGAGAGAGCATTACCTCAAGCATCGGGAAAGAGGAGAAAAGAAAGAAATCCCTTGAAGAGACTGCATCAATTGCATTTTTTATAATCCCATTAAATCCAAGAAGCCTTGCGGTCCATTCCCTTTCAAGGGGAACCCCTGTTCCTGCAACCGCACATGCTCCCATCGGTGAAAGGTTTAACTGGTCAAAGAAAAGGGGTCCACTTTCAATGGCTCTTATTATGGGATAGGCGTGGGAGAGGAAAAAATATCCAAAAGTGGTTATCTGGGCTGGTTGAGAATGGGTAAAGGCTATAAATGGAGTCTTGAAATTTTCCTTAGCCTTTTTGAGAAGGGTTTTTAAAAGGGATAGGGAAAGGAAATAAAAGGATAAAAATTTTTCCCTCATAAAAATCCTGATATCAGCAACAATGTGGTCATTTCTGCTTTTACCGAGATTTATATATCCTCCTTTATCCATTCCGATTTTTTTAATGAGATAGCTTTCAATTGCCGGATGGATGTCGTAAAATTCAGGAGAATCCACAAATAAAGACATTTCATTTTTTTTCCTCAATTTCTTATCAGTTCTTGCTGAGTTAAGAGCTTCTATAATTTCTCTCAGGGTTGAAGCATCAATAACGCCAGCCCTCTCAAGGGTGAGGGCATGGGCGGAAAGGACATCTAATTCAATATCAAAAAGGTCTTTGTCCTCCCTAAGAGATGAAAGGTATGAAGAAATATCTTTATCCTGCCCCTCTTTTAACCTTCCTCTGAAAAGCTCTTTCGTCTTCAACGCTTCTTCTTCATCTCCTTTTCACCAAATATGTAAAAGGCAAAGGGAACTGCTATTGAAATAGATGAATAGGTTCCTGCTATAAAACCTACAAGAAGAACAAAGGCAAAATCATGGATCACACCACCACCGAATATAAGAAGGGCTATAACCGCGAGGAGGGTCGTTCCCACTGTTAGGATGGTTCTTGAAAGGGTTCTGTTTATGGCAGAGTTTATTATCTCCCTTTCTGGTTTCCCCTTTTCCTTTCTCCTCATCTCCCGGATTCTATCGCATATAATAATTGTGTCATTCACAGAATATCCTGCGATAGTAAGAAGGGCTGCAAGAATAACTAAATCCATTGAGATATTAAAAATGGATATGGCTCCAAGAGATATAATAATATCATGGATGAGAGCAATAATGGCACCAATTCCAAATCTGAATTCAAACCTCAATGTAATGTAGATAAGCATTGCAATAATTGCAGAGATAACCGAAAGCATCCCCTTTCTTCTCAAATCCCTTCCTACTTTAGGACCAACCATCTCAACCCTTCTTATTTCAAATGAACCGCCTCCAAAAGTTCTCTCAAGGTTTTCCATTATTTCTCTCTTGAAATCCTCAAGTTTTTCCTGAGGAACTTCTGATTTTATAATGAACTCCCCCTTTCCCTCAAAGTTCTGTATGTTGAGGGGAAAACTCACATTCTTCAGTGCCTTTCTGACATCTGAGATTTCTATTTCCCTTTCTGTTTTTACCTGAATAAGGGCTCCTCCGCTGAAATCCAGTCCGTATTTCAGCCCCTTTATTCCCAGTGAAAAAAGTGAAATCAGAATCAAAAGAATGGATACGCCAAGAAAATAGGGAAATTTATCTACCCATTTTATATTTACATCTGGAGGGATGATTTGAATTATCTTCATACGCTAATCTCCTTTAATCCAGCCTTTGTGAGTAGGTATTCACTTATAACATGGGTTACAAAAACTGCAGTGAAGAAACTAACAATTATTCCGACTGTAAGGGTCACTGCGAAGCCCTTTATCGGTCCTGTGCCGAACTGGAAAAGTATTGCAGCAGAAACGACAGTTGTAACATTGGAGTCAAATATAGCAGAGAGTGCTCTATCATAACCTGCCTCAAACGCTGCTCTTATAGTTTTCCCGCTTCTCAACTCCTCCCTTATCCTCTCTATTATAAGAACATTTGCATCCACCGCCATTCCGAGGGTGAGGACGATACCTGCTATTCCAGGAAGGGTGAGAGTTGCTTCAAATAGGCTCATTATTGCGATGATGAAAATAAAATTCAGAATTAATGCGAGGTCTGCAATTAATCCGGAAAGTTTATAGTAAATTGCCATGAAAATAATGATGAGAACCCCACCAATAATTGTAGCCATCATCCCCTTCCTTATTGAATCTGCCCCCAGGGATGGACCGACCGTCCTCTCCTCTGCTATCTCAATGGGCGCTGGAAGGCTTCCAGCCCTCAGTGTGATTGCAAGGTCATGGGCTTCTTCAGAAGTAAAACGCCCTTCAATTATTGCCTTTCCTCCTGATATTTTCGTTTTTATCCTCGGTGCTGACTTAACCCTTCCATCAAGAATTATTGCGAGTCTCCTGCCCACATTCTTTCCTGTTATTTCTTCAAATATCTCTGCCCCAATGGAATTGAAAGAAAGAGCCACATAGGGCTGACCGAACTGGGTATCAAATCTAACCCTCGCATCATCTATTGTATCTCCTTTTAAAAGGGTTTCTGCCTTCAAAAGGTATGTCCGGTAGGTTCTCGTTCCCGTTTCAGGATGATATATCTCTTCAATGAGAATTTCATCACCCTGTGGGATTTCATCCTTTATTGATTCAATAAATTTTGAAAGCTTTGTAAGACTTCCGGACCTCAAAAATGCACTCTGAACAATTCTTCCCTTTTCATCCTGAACATCCTCATACTGAATTGTTATTCCTTCAGGAAGTTTATCTGCGAGGGTCTCAATGAAGTTATTTCCATCGTCAACAAGTTTGAACTCAAGAAGACCAGTCCTTTTTATCAAAGATTTTGCCCTCTCCGTGTCCTTTATTCCAGGAAGTTGAACTACAATCATATCCTCACCATATTTTACAACTGTAGGCTCCACAACCCCGAACTGGTCAATACGATTTCTTATCGTCTCAAGAGCCTGCTCCAGAGCCTTCGTCTTTATATCCGTTTTTTCAGAAGGTGGCAGTTCAAAGGAAATTTTCAGGGTCTCATCGGAAACGGAAGTAGAAGAGATTTTTAAAAGGGGATGAACCTGTCTTGCTATATCCGATATAACATCAACATCCGAACCCGCAGGGACACTTATTTCAAGAACATCTTCAGAAACCTTTACCTCTTTCACCCCTATTTTTTCCTCTTCCAGTTTTGAAGATATGGACTTCCCAAATCTTTCCAGCACTTCCTTAAGGACTTTATCCGACTGAACCTGAATAACGAAATGCGTCCCACCTTTCAGGTCAAGTCCAAACCTCACCCTTTTTTTAAGAAAAAGGAATTTTATCTCCGGTGGTATCTCACCGATGAAGCTTGGGAGAGCAAAGTATATTCCTATGATTACTGAAGCTATCACAAGCCAGAATTTCCAGTTTAGTCCCTTCACTTTTTATCCTCCTTTTTCTCTTCTATCCAGTATCCCTGAATATAGGATTTGTCAATTTTGATCTTTACATCCTTATCTATTTCAAGAAGAACTGCCCTGTCGGAGATACCTATCACCTTTCCGTAAATTCCTGAAGATGTTATTACTTCATCGCCTTTTTTCAGTTTGTTCAGAAATTCTCTATGTGCCTTCATTCTCTTCTGTTGCGGTCTTATGAGTAAAAAATAAAAAATTAAGAAGAAGAAAACAAGTGGAATAAGTAGCTGACCAAATCCCGCTGTGGGCTGTGACTGCCCTATGATGTTAATCAGAAGCGTTTCCTTCATCTTTTTCCTCCTCAAAGGGATATATCTCAAAAAATCTCTTCATGAATTCACCGTATCTCTTTTTAACAATAGCCTTTCTAATTTCTTTCATCAAGGAAAAATAAAAATGCAGGTTATGAATGGTGTTGAGCCTCATTGAAAGGAGTTCATTGTTGTGGAAAAGATACCTCATGAAGGATTTTGAAAAATTTCTGCAGGCGTAGCATCTACATTTTGGGTCAATGGGTGATGGGTCCTTTTCGTAGATTGCACTCTTTATCAATATCTTGCCTTGCGATGTGTAAAGCGTCCCATTTCTCGCATTCCTCGTCGGTATCACACAGTCAAAGATGTCAATCCCCATTGAAACAGCCATCACAATTTCCTGAGGCTTTCCAATTCCCATTAGATACCTCGGGCTTTCATCGGGCAATAGTTCTGCAGTAAACTTTAACACTTCAAATCTTGTTTTCAATGGTTCGCCAACGCTGAGTCCTCCTATTGCATACCCGGAAAAGTTAATGGATTTTATCTCTTCCGCACTTCTCTTCCTTAATTCCGGATAGACACCCCCCTGCACTATTCCCCAGAGGGAGAATATTTCGCCTTTCCAGACCTTTTTACACCTTTCAGCCCATAAAGAAGTTCTCCTTGTTGATTTCTCAACCTCTTCAAAGCTTGCATAAGAAGGTTGCAGGTCGTCAAGAGCCATTCCTACATCGGGCATGAGGTCCTTTTGTATCTCAATAGAAAGTTCGGGAGTGAAGAAGTGTCTGCTACCATCTATGTGAGAATGAAATTCTATACCATCATCTGTAACCCTCCTGAGCCTTGTCAGACTGTATATCTGAAATCCCCCGCTATCTGTAAAAAATGGTCCCTTCCATCCTGTGAACCTGTTCAGTCCACCCATTTCCTTTATGGTTTTTACCATTCCTCTAATGTAAAGATGATAGGTATTTGATATGAGAACTTCTGCTCCGGTTTTCTTAAGTTCCTCAGGAGTAATTCCCTTTATTGTCCCGAGACTTCCGACCGGCATAAAAGCAGGTGTCTTAATTTCTCCGTGGGGAAGGAGAAGGTAACCACATCTCGCAAAGGTCCCTTTATCCCTTTCTTCTATTTTGAAGATTTTTTGATGAACTTGCACTCCGGATACCTCTCACATCCTGTAAAAATTTTCCCCCTTTTTGAAATTCTTTCCACAAGGTCCGCTCCACAGGAAGGGCACTTCTCTCCGGTCTTATATGGTGAAGTCCATTTACATGATGGATATGAAGAACAGGCAATAAACCTCTGCCCCCTTTTCGTCCACTTTACCAGAAGAGGTGAACCACATTGAGGACATTTTCCATCTATTTTTTCACCAGAAAGGAGGACTATTTTTCCATCCGTTTCCCTTTTGAAGTTTGATGTAAAACTGCACTGTGGATAATTCCTGCAGGCTATGAATTCTCCGTTTTTACCGATTTTTATCACCACATCTCCTCCGCACAATGGGCACTTCAGGTCAGTTTTTATACCCTTACCTTTCAACACCTCTATCTCTTTTTCTGCCTTTTCAAGATATCCCTTGAGAAGAGAATAAAAGTTAGAAACTGTGCGCCTCCATTCCTCCTCCCCTCTTTCTACAAGGTCAAGTTCCCTCTCCATCTTTGCGGTAAAACCTGTATCCATTATATCTGTGAAGTGCTGGAGTAGAAGTTCACATACAACATTTCCGAGGGTAGTGGGATAGAACCTTCCATCCTGAACCTTAACATATCCCCTTTTTTTCAATGTGGAAATAATGGTCGCGTATGTTGACGGTCTCCCTATTCCTTTTTCCTCCAGTTCCTTTATTAGACTGCTTTCATTATATCTCGGAGGAGGTTTTGTCCAGTGTTGTTCCAGCTTGATATCCAGGGGCTTTAAAATCTCTCCTTCCTGAAGAGGTGGGAGAACGCCCTCTTCTTCCCCTTCTTCTTTATCATCATAAACCTTTTTAAATCCGTCAAATAGGAGCCTTGAGCCCGACGCCTTAAAGGTCCAGTTTCCACAAATTAATTCCGCGGTTACGCTCTCATATAATGCTGGATTCATCTGGCATGCAAGAAATCTCCTCCATATAATCTCGTAAAGTTTACACTCATCCTTTGAAATATAATCTTTTATTGATGAAGGTGATATTTTTACATCCGTCGGTCTTATTGCTTCATGGGCATCCTGCGCGGATTCTTTGTTTTTGTAAATTCTTGGATTTTCTGGAAGGTAATTTCTACCAAACTTTTCCTCTATAAATTGCCTCGCCATGCCAATTGCTTCATCCGCAATCCTCACAGAATCAGTCCTCATGTAGGTGATTAAACCAACCCTTCCGAATGGACCGGCATCAACCCCTTCATACAATGTCTGGGCTATTCTCATGGTTTTTTCTGCAGTAAAACCCAACTTTTTGAAGGCATCCTGCTGAAGGGTGCTCGTTATGTATGGAGGCGGTGGATTCACCCTCCTTTCTTTTTTCGTCACCTTTTGAACGAGAAATTCTTTCCCTTTTATTTCCTCAAGAATTTTCTTTGCAGATAACTCATCCGGAATTACTTCTTTTGTCTTTAATTCCGCAGAAAAACTCTTTCCCTCTTTTTCAAAAACTGCGGATATGGTCCAGTATTCCCTGGGAACGAATGCTTCTATCTCCTTTTCCCTTTCAACAATAAACTTTAATGCTACGGACTGAACCCTTCCAGCGGAAATTCCTCTCTTCACCTTATCCCATAGAAGGGGTGAGATTTTGTATCCCACAAGCCTGTCAAGGACCCTCCTTGCCTTCTGAGCATTGTAAAGATTTTCATCTAAGTCTCTTGGATTGTTTATTCCTTCCTTAATTCCTTTCTCCGTAATTTCGTGAAAAACTGCTCTCTTTATGGTTCCTGAATCCCTTATCTCTTCTGCTATATGCCACGCAATTGCCTCTCCTTCCCTATCCGGGTCGGAGGCAAGAAATATCTCCTCAGCGTTTTTTGATTTCTCCTTTATCTCTTTTATTTGTTTTTTCCTTGACGGTATAATTTGATACTCGGGCTCAAACCCTTCCTCTATTTTCACACCGAGTTTGGATTTTGGAAGGTCCTTTATATGCCCGTAAGAAGCAATAACTTGAAAATCCCTTCCTAAAAACCTTTTTATTGTCTTCGCCTTTGCAGGTGATTCAACAATAACGAGTTTCATGCCTTTCTAAATCCACCTTTGCTCTTTTTAATCAACCCCTTTAATTCAAGGGAGGTAAGAATTTCGTAAATGTTTATACCCTTTTCCCTCAAGAGAGGTATAATGGATTCAGGATAAAAAATTTCAGCCTCCTTTATGAACTGGAGGACATAGTTTTCTTCTTCAGAAAGTTTTTCCGAACCTCCAATTCCCATAATTGGCTGCCCTAAAACTTCAGAAAGGTCTTCAAAACTTATAAATGGATTTGCTCCTTCTTTTATCAACCTGTTGGTGCCCTTACTCTGAACGGATGTGATGTTTCCTGGCACCGCAAATACCTCTCTTCCCTGCTCAAGGGCGAACTTTGCGGTGATAAGTGCTCCGCTTTTTTCACCTGCCTCTACTACTATCACTGCAGAAGAGATTCCTGATATTATTCTGTTTCTCTGGGGGAAATGAGAAGTGTGAGGTTCCTCATCCGGTGGATACTCAGAAATAGCAGCTCCGTTTTCACATATCCTTTTAAAAAGATTTTTATGTTCTTCTGGATATATCCTTTTTAATCCCGAACCAAGAACTGCTATCGTCCTTCCACCTCCATTGAGGGCTGACAGGTGAGCTATAGCATCAATTCCATAAGCCATCCCGCTTACCACAGCTACTCCATTTAAGGCAAGAAGAAAAGCAATCCTTTCAGCAACCACCTTTCCATACTCAGAAGGATTTCTTGTTCCCACAACTCCAACGCACTTTTCATTGCTTTTTATATCTCCCATAACATAAAGGACAGGCGGGGGATCCGGGATATTTTTCAGAAGAAAGGGATATAACCTGGATTCAATGGTAAAAATTTTTATTCCATTCTTTTCCGCATCCTCTATTATCCTGTCAGCCTTATTTAACACATCTTTTCTAATTATCTCATCAATAGAGCTTTCTCTCAAAATCCCGGTTTCCTTCAACTCCGCCTTTGAAGATGAAAAAATATCTTCTGGCTTAATCCCTTTATCAAGAAGTTTTTTAAAGGTGATGGAGCCTACTCCATCAACCACACTTAAAGCAATCCATTCCCTCAAAGACATCTAAAAAACTTCCCCTTTTACAAGGCTTCTATAATTCTCCCTCTTTCTCAAAATTTTATAATCCTTTCCCTTAACAATAACCTCAGCAGGTCTTGGACGGGAGTTGTAATTTGACGCCATGGAAAATCCGTATGCACCCGCATCCAGAACCGCTATGAATTCACCGCTATTTATTTCTGGCAATTCCCTATCACGGGCAATAAAATCCCCGGATTCACAGACTGGACCAACCACATCGTAGTATTTATTTACAGAACCCCCTTTCTTCTCTATAACAGGAAGGATGCGATGATAGGAATTATACAGAGAAGGTCTTATTAAATCGTTCATACCTATGTCCGTCACAAGAAATCTCTTTGCTCCGTTATCCTTTACATACAAAACCTTTCCGATGAGAATTCCATTATTGCCAACGATAAATCTTCCAGGCTCAATAATAATTTTTGCATCAACACCCTTTAACCCTTCTCTTATAGCGGACGCATAGGCCTCCGGAGAAAGTCCGCTCTCACCATCTTTATACTGAATTCCAATACCGCCTCCGGCATCAATAAATTTCAGTTTTATCCCTTCATCTCTTAGTTTCATCCAGAGGCTTCTTATCTTTTGTGAAGCCTCGTAAAAGGGGTCTGGACTTGTTATCTGGGAACCTATGTGGAAATGAATGCCTATGGGTTCAACAAACCTGCTTTCAGCCATAAGTTTGTATAAAGAATAAGCCCTTTCCTGAGGAATGCCAAACTTTGAGTTCCTGAGACCCGTTGCGATGTAGGGATGGGTGTTCGGGCTTACATCTGGATTAACTCTCAGCATAACCCTCGCTCTTTTTTTAAGTTTCTTTGATACTTCCTCTATCACCCTTAATTCGCCATCGCTTTCACAGACTATTGAAAAAATACCCTTTTTGATGGCAAGTTCTATTTCTTCCGCTGTCTTTCCCACCCCGGTAAAAACGATTTTTTTGGGATTAATGCCTGCGAGAATGGCTCTGTAAAGCTCACCTCCCGAAACTACTTCTGCACCACACTTTTCATTTTTTATTATTTTCAATATGCCCAGGTTTGAGTTAGCCTTCATGGCGTATGCAAGAAGATAAAGGCTTGAACCGAATGCCTTTTTTAAACTCCTTATCCTTTCTTTTATTCCGTTTTCTGTGTAGACATAAAGGGGGGTTCCAAATTTTCTCGCCAGCAAAGAAAGGTCAACATCTTCTAAATGAAGGACACCATTTACATATCTTACCATCATAGAAAACCTATTTATCACTTAAAGAAGCAAAAAACAAGTTTTCTCCTTTTTACCATCCTTTAACCTATATTCTCAAAAGGCTGGCAGGAATCTAAAAATTTTTGCTTTTGTTGACTTTGTTTTTGAAAATGGTAGAATGAATAAAAAATGGGAGGTGCTGAGATGAAGAAAGAGATATGGAAAAAGGTGGTGGCAGGAGCGGGGATAATACTCGCTCTCGTGGTAGGAGCGGGATGTGGAGAGGGAACAAAAGGCGGCGGTGGAACAGGCAAGGTGCGGATAGTTGGCACCTCAAATCAGGGCCAGCCTCAGCAGAAATAAAAAGGAGGTGAAGCCATGAAGAGAAAAGGACTGTTTTTCATCTACGGAATAATTCTTTCTGGCTTTGTGTTTTTACTTTCTCAAAAACCAAAGGCTGAAAGCCCGAGTTCCATAAAAATCACCCTTCTAAAGACAGAGCTTCTTTCTGACAAAAACGGAATTCCTGTTCTCGTAATAGAGGATGCAAATGGGATTGAGGCAGACCTCGTCCAGAATCCGAATTCCGTATTTGGCGAGGGAAATGTTCCTCAAGGAGAATACAAAAGGATAAAACTAACCCTCAAAAACAAAATAGTATATTCGGGACCAAATCCATGTGGGGAAGCGCCTCTTCAGGACCAGGAGGTCCTTATAGATACTTCTAAGGGAGAAGATGATGCGGTTGAACTCTACTTTGCAACTGCTGATGATGGCGGAGATACGGGATGGTATGCAAATGGAAGTCCGAATAATCCGTTTTTTATCCAGAACCCAATAAAGGTTGAAGCGGATAAATCAACGGTTGTCAAACTCGTTTTCAACACTGCGAATACCCTTCAGTGCATTGGTCAAAAGCCTGTTTTAATTCCACCCACAATCACAATCCTTAACTATGTTGAAAAACCATCTTTAAGCACATGCTCATTCCCTGCAGAATACTGGTTTACACACTTCAATATATCAGCAAATATCTATCAGGATGGAGAAAGGATAGAACCTACGCTTGCAAATCTCTTCAACAGAACAACTTTTGTATCCGGATGGGGAAAGGTTACCTTTGGAGCCCCAGACCAGAACGGAGTTGGCTCATGGTATGTTTATGTTGGGAAAAGGGCCGAAGAGGGTGGAATGGCTGAACACAGGCATAACCTTTCTTACTGGTGTAAAAATGAAACTTACTGCGACGACGGCTATCATAACCCTGCTAACCCCGAGGCTGGAAGTCTGGCATTTGGTGGAATATACACAATTACAGGTAATAAGGCTATAATGAGCATGGGAGAAGGAAGCATAGAAGGCTATTTCTCTGATGACTGCTCAGTTTTTATAGGCATTAACATTTCAAAGGATGACGAAAATGACACTGTTCTTGCGGTGAAAAAGTCTCAATTTCCTAACGGATTCCCGGAGGAAAAGTTTGTCATGCTATCTCAAAGGGTTGAAATTAATTACGACCAAACCTCCTACAAAACAACTATGTTATGGACGTCAAATCAGCTCCTGCTTCTTGACGGGGCAAAATTTTTTGAATGGGTATCAAGAAATCACATCTACGCTGAATACAATAAGGATGGTTCTTTAAAGAATTGGAAAATAAACGAGCCTGGAGAGGACTTTGAAGAAAACCACAGCTTTTCACTGCCTGCGACAATCATCTCTCAAGAAGGAATTCTTCAGATACCTGTAGAAGAATTTATTGCTATGGGAGCGAACGACAACGGAATAGTCGCGGGAGAGAATGTGGAGATAAACAGGTGGGGACATCACGGGATAGATAGTTCCTTTATGATAAGCATTAACGAGTCTCCATCTATATCTGACCTTGACGGAAAATGGATGCTTGTTATGAGGGAATCAGAGGTGGAATCCGGAGGCAACGGATGGGAAACCGGAGATGAAAACATCTGGTATGGAATCACATACGGAATTGCTGAAATAAGCAATGGAAATGTCCTTTCCAAAAGCTTCATTCATAGAGATGTGTTCACAGGTGATATGAGGTCAGAAAGTGGAGGCGGTGAAACCATTGAACTTGTTTCTGAATGCTATGAAGGAGGAAAACCATTAACCACAAGTCCATGCAACGACGGAATATCCTTGAATGTCTTTAAGATAAAAAGCACAAATGGAGAAATTATAGGAAGAGCAGTGCTTGATAAAACCGGAAAGGTCTTCGTTATATGGGGTCCAATTGACCTGAATGATACTCCTGAGTATCAAGAACATACAGGAGGAAATCCAAGACATTTAATCGGAGTGGGTGTAAAGATAGAATAAGAGTTGTGTTGGGGGACCCTGATGAGGGGTCCCCTTTTCTTTAAATTTTATTTTTATGCTGAATTGAGATATAATAAATAAATGAAGCCTTCTACTACGAAAAGAGCATACTGTCCCAGTTGTGGAGAGGAAGTTGATGTATTCATTATGATTGCAGGAGGGGAGGAAAGACCTCACTGCTCCCAGTGCGGTCTAATTCTTGATGAGAAAGCACTTGAAGGAAAAAAGAGAACCCTTGACACAGTCTTTATTGCTGAGGACTCTTATTCCTTGAGAAGTGCCCTATCAGAAATACTCATTTCCAGAAAGATAGCAAAGAATGTGGTTGAAGCTGGTGATGGGAGGGAATTCCTATCAAAAATTACAGAAACTTTCAAAAAAGGAGGCAATGTGAATCTTGTTATACTTGATGTAAACATGCCAAACATTGACGGAATAAATGCAGCAAAAACCCTTAGAGCCCTTGAAGACGGGTTCAGAAGGTCATCAAAGGTTCCAATCCTGTTTTTCTCGGTTGTAAAATGCGATGAGAACTTCAAAAGGTTCTTACAGATGCTTACCCCATCAGCCTACCTCAACAAGGGGAAAGAAGGGACACCCGAACAACTCGCTGAAAGGGTCTATCAAATTATAAAGAGGCTTCTTGAGAAGTGAGAAGAATTTCCCTCATTATATTCGCAATTATCTTTTCCACCGCCCATGCAGAGGAAACGAAATCGCCCGATGAGTTATACAATGAGGGTATAAAAAAACTCAACGGAGGTGCTTTCAGGGAAGACCCTGACAAAGCCATTGAGATTTTCAGAAAAATAATTGAATTCTATCCTGAAAGTGAGTATGCGGTTCTTGCAGAAATAGGAATAGGAGATGCCTATTACAAAAAAAAGGAGTTCCTTTCTGCAGTTGAAGTATATAGAGGATTTTATGAGAAGAAACCCGATTACGAAAAAGCTGATTATATTCTTTTCAGAATAGGCGAATGCTTTTACAGATTAACCCCATCCTACGACAGGGACCTGACACCCGCTCAAAACGGAATACTTTATTTGAACACACTTATAAAAAAATATCCTTCTTCTCAATACAGAGAAAAAGCGGAAAAAATGGTAAAGGAGTTGAAAAACAAACTTTCAAAAAGGGAACTCATGATTGGAGAGTTTTATTTGAAGAGGGGGGATATAGGCTCTGCAGAAAAGCATTTTGAACACCTCCTTGAAATTTCGGATGACCCTTCTTTAAGGGAAAAGGCCGAGAAATATCTGAAAAGAATAAGGGAGTAATAATGCCAGAGGTTAAAGTGGGAGTGGACAGAATACATTACAGGGAGATTAAAGGAAATTCCATACCCCTTATTTTTATTCATGGTGCAGGTGGAGATGGAAGTTTATGGGGATATGTTATGAAAAATTTAAGGGGAATACATTCTATCGCCCTTGATTTGCCCGGACACGGAGAGTCCTCGGGAAATCCTGTTGAAAGAATAGAAGCTTATGCAGATTTCCTCCAGGAATTTTTGAAGATTCTGGGTATTGAAAGATGTGTCCTTGCTGGTCATTCAATGGGAGGAGCAATAACCCTTGAAATGGCGGTAAGAAAAGCTTCAAAACTGAAAGGTATAGTTCTTGTATCCACAGGAGCAAAACTCAGGGTTTCTCCCCTCGTATTTCATAGCCTGTCAAACCTTGAGTCCCCTATAGATGAGTTTGTAGATTTTCTTTTAAAGGATGAAAAGTTGAAAGCATTAATAAAAAGTTCCCTCCTCAAGGCAGGAGCTGAGGTTTTGAAGACAGATTTCACAGCCTGTAATGGATTTGACCTTATGGAAAGAATTTCAGAGATAGAAATTCCTGCCCTCATCCTGTGCGGAGATGCAGACTTCATGACCCCTCTCAAATACTCGGAATACATGCACGAGAAGATAAAAAATTCAAGGTTCGTCCCTTTCAAAGGTGCTGGACATATGCTCATGCTTGAAGCCCCGGAATTCGTAGCAGAAGAAATCTCATTTTTTATGAGGGATATAGATGGGTAAAATTGAAACCGGGCTCAGAAAGATAAAATCCCTTTTCGGAAAGAGGACACTTCAATCCGTAGAAGACCTGATGGTGTATTCATACGATGCCACAAAAAAGACAGGGGTCCCGGACATGATAGTTTATCCTGAAGATGAAAAGGAGGTAGCAGAACTTACAAAAATTGCTTCAGAATATGAAATTCCTCTGATTCCAAGGGGAGCTGGAAGCGGATTTGCTGGAGGAAGCGTGCCTTCAGATAAAGGAGGTGTAATACTATCAACCGAAGGTATGAGAAGAATAAAAGATATAGATGAAAGGAACATGATTGCTATTGTTGAACCAGGGATTATAACAGGAGATTTCCACAAAACAGTTGAGAAAATAAACCTCTTTTATCCACCTGACCCTGCAAGCCTTGAATTTTCAACCATAGGAGGAAATGTCTCAACAAATGCGGGCGGATTGAGGGCAGTTAAATACGGAGTAACAAGGGACTATGTCCTCTCACTCAAGGTTGTGCTCGCCGATGGCTCGGTAATAAGAACAAGAGCAATGACAATAAAGGATGTTGCAGGCTATGACATAACAGGATTGTTTGTGGGAGCGGAGGGAACACTCGGTTTCGTCTCCGAAATAACGGTCAAACTCCTACCAAAACCTGAGAGGAAGGGAACCGTTCTCGCATTCTTTCACTCATCAATTGATGCCATAAACGCTGGAATAGAGGTAATAAGGAACGGGGTTCTACCTGCAACGATGGAATTTATGGACAGAACAGCAATTGCCCTTGTTCTCGCAACTTCTTCCCTTGAGGTTCCGCCGGGAACATTATCGGCACTTCTTCTTGAAGACGATGGCTTTGAAGAGACAGTGTTAAGGAGCCTGAAAATAATGAGGGATGTATGCCTTAAGAACGGTGCGATAGAGGCTGAAGGAACAATAGAAAAAGAAAAAGCAGATGAGATGTGGAAGATAAGGAGGAGCATCTCTCCAGCCCTTGCAAAAATAGCTCCATTCAGACTTAACCAGGATGTGGTCGTTTTAAGGACAAAAATACCTGAATTGCTAAAAAAGGCTGAATTTATCGCTAATTCAAAAGGTCTTAAAATCGTCCAGTTCGGGCATATGGGAGATGGAAACATACATGTAAATTTCTTATACAAAGACAACGAGGAGGAGAAAAGGGCGAAAGATGCAGTAGGTGAACTTTTTAGAGAGGTTGTAGAGCTTAAGGGAAGCATAACAGGTGAGCACGGTATAGGGATGGCGAAACTACTCTTCATCAAAGAATTTATGCCTCCAAAAATTATAGAAGTAATGACCGGCATTAAAAAGGTATTTGACCCAAAAAACATATTCAATCCCGGAAAACTCATTCCCCAATGAATAAATCAGAACTTTTTGAACATCTTAGGTCTTATGCTGCCTTAAATGCCTATATATGTGCAAAGTGCGGGCAGTGCAGAGTTTTATGTCCTGTATATGAAATCACCGGGAAGGAATTTTCAATAGGCAGGGCAAAAGTAACCCTGGTAGAGACAGCGGCTTTCTCCAGTTACATTCCAGGAGAAAGGTTTTATGACATCCTGTCTCAATGCACAACATGTATGGGCTGTAGAGAGAAATGCACAAATGATGTCCGAATGGACCTCATCATTGCGCTTGGAAGGTTTATATGGAATGAAAAAAGGGGGTCAGTATCCCTCCCGCTTTTTTTTGAAATTTTGAAAAATTCTAAAAGGCTGGACTTCATCTTAAAAATTTTGAGACCATTTCAAAATCTCGTCCTCAACGGCAACTCACCGAGGTTGAAAAAGTTGTTCAAAAGGGCTTATATTCCGAGAATAGAAAAAAAATTTTTGAGGGAGGAATTTAACGAAATAATAGTAAAGGCTGAAAAGGAGAGAGGGAGAGTGATATTCTTTCCGGGATGTTTTCTTGATTTCTTTTTTCCAGAAATAGGGACATCTGTAATAAAACTTCTCACATCCTTTGGAATAAGTGTGGTTTTACCAAAAAACTGGTCGTGCTGTGGAATTCCTGCGATAGGTTTTGGTGAGCTCATGAGCGCATACAGAATGGCAGCTATAAATGCTGAAATTCTTGAAAGGATAGGAGGGGATTTGATAATAACAGCCTGCGGCTCCTGCGGAGCCACGCTTAAGGACCATGCTCCCCTTCTTTTTGGATGGAAGGATAAAAAAATTGAAGAAACAGGAAAAAGGGTTAAAGACATAATGGAATTTATATATTCTGACGATGAATTCAAAAAAATAAGAGATATGAATTCAAACCACATAAGGGCTTTCTATCATCCATCCTGCCATCTCAAGAGGGGAATGGGCGTCCATAAAGAAGTTGTTGAGGTTTTAAAATATCTTAAAAACATTGAACTTAAGGAGATGGAAGAAAAATGTTGCGGATTTGGAGGAAGTTTTAATATAAGGTGGTATGATTTTTCTGTAGAAATAGGGGAGAGGAGGATAAACGCTATAAAAGATGACCCTCCGGATTATCTTCTCACTGGTTCACCTGGCTGTATGATGCAGTTCAGGGATATAATTTCAAGAGAAAGAATGAAAACAGAGGTAACCCATCCTGTCGTTCTACTCTGGAGGGAGGTAGAAAGGGAGATAAGATAAAAAAATGAAAAATGCAGATTGCAAATTGCAAAATGAAGAATGACGGGAAAACAATAGAAAACTTCAATTTTGCACTTTGCATTTTACATTTTGAATTAGAGCGAAGCGAAAAGGATAGCGCCCAGGGGGAATTTATCTGATATTTTTCCTTTGCTCCTTTTCCAAATTTATTTGAGGGAGGGGTTCATCTCCACCTGTTGAAAGGCTAAATATGAGGCTGAAGACTGAAGCCTTAAGGGGGTAGTTTTGATATTTGAAACCTTTAATAAAAAATAATCCCTTCACCCTATCCCCTAAAGCCTATTTCCTTAAGCCTAATACTACCTTCGGTCTGAATTGAATCGGCCTATTTCTTTTTCTCTTCTTTCGATTCCTTCAATGGTCTATCAACAAGTTCAAAAAGTGCTTCCTCAGCGCCATCACCTCTCCTGAAGCCAATCCTTGTAATCCTTGTATAACCCCCATTTCTGTTTTTATATCTCTCAGCAAGTTCTCCGAATATCTTCTTCAGGATTTCGTCATCCTGAACTATACTCGCACAGAGCCTTCTTGCGTGAAGGGTCCCCCTCTTTCCATAAGTTATAAGCCTTTCAGCAATTCTTCTTGCTTCTTTTGCCTTCTGAACAGTTGTTATAATTCTTTCATGCTTAATAAGAGAAACAGCAAGATTTCTTAACATTGAAAGCCTGTGAGAAGATGGTCTGCTCAGTTTATTAAAATTCTTCCTATGTCTCATCGCTCACCCTCACTTTCTTCTTTATTTTTTGAACTTCCTCAAGTTTCATACCAAGAGATAAACCGAGTTCTGCGAGTTTTTTCTTTATCTCCTTAAGAGAAGTCCTTCCGAAATTTTTCTTTTTCATAAGGTCCCCCTCCTTTAACTGTATTAGTTCAGCAATAGTCCTTATGCCTGCAGCTCTTAAACAATTGGCTGCCCTTGTGCTAATTTCCAGTTCATCTACTGATTTCATAAGATATTCCTTTATTTCATCCTTATCAGTCTCTTCAACCATTTGATATTTTTCCTTTTTCACCTCAGCCCCTTCAAAAGCGACAAAAATTCTCAGCTGGTCAATTAATATCTCTGCGGCCTGAACGAGTGCGTCTTCCGGGGTAATTGAACCATCTGTCCATATCTCCATAATCAGTTTGTCATAGTCAGTCCTCTCACCTACTCTCGTATTCTGAACATCAAAATTTACCTTCACTATGGGGCTGAAAAATGAATCAATAGCAAACCATCCAGCTCCCTTCTCGTCCTTCTTGTTTTCTTCGGCGAGAACATATCCCCTTCCCCTTCTTGCAATCATGTGTATGTCCACCTTACCCTCCGGAGCAAGGGTAAGTATATGCTGGTCTAAATTTATAATTTCAACTGTTCCATCGGTCTTTATATCCCTTGCAAAAAGCATACCTTCACCTTCTGATTTCAATCTTAACTCCTTGGGCTCGTAGGAATCTATCTTCAATTTCACTTTCTTAAGATTGAGAATTATATCAAGGGCGTCTTCAACGACACCGTGAATTGCTGTGAAAGGATGTGTCACTCCCTCTATTTTTACAGCGGTTATAGCACCTCCCTCAAGGGAACTATACAGAACCCGTCTCAAAGAGTTTCCAAGAGTCGTTCCATATCCCCTTTCAAGTGGTTCTATTATAAACTTTCCATAGAAATCTGTGATGGTATCTTTATCAACCTTTATACCCTCCGGTTTTATTAATTTCTCAAGCATTTTTATCCTCCTTTTTAAAAATTATTTTGAATAATACTCAACAATCAATCTTTCATTAATTGGAACATCTAATTCTTGCCTTTCAGGAAATCTATTTATATGAATCTTCATTTCCTCATCGTTTACCTCAAGCCATGCGGGAACGGAATTCCTGCGAAGCGAAATAGCGTTTTTCACGAGAGACTTTATTCCGTCTTTAAACTGAATTACATCTCCTATTTTTACGAGATAAGAGGGTCGGTCTACCTTCCTTTTACCGACAATCACATGGCCGTGAGAAATCATCTGTCTCGCCTGCTTCCTTGTCAGGGCGAATCCAGCTCTGTAAAGCACATTATCAAGCCTCCTTTCAAGAAGAATGAGAAATGTTTCGCCTGTAGAGCCCTTTGCCTTCTTTGAAATTTCAAAATACCTCTTGCACTGCCTTTCGAGAATGCCATAGATTGCTTTGAGCTTCTGAAGTTCTCTAAATCTTATTCCGTAATCCGAAAGTTTTATAACGGCAGTAGTGCCATGCTGTCCCGGCGGATAGTTCTTTCTCGTCGCTTCCATACTGCATTTTTCAGTGTAACATCTTGTGCCTTTTAGATATAATTTCTGATTTTCCCTTCTACACCTTCTACAAACAGGACCGATTACTCTTCCCATTAAACCCTCCTTCTCTTTGGTGGTCTGCAACCGTTATGAGGAATTGGCGTAATATCCCTTATCATCGTGATTTTTATACCTGTCCCTTGAATCGCTCTTATGGCTGCTTCCCTTCCTGAACCTGGTCCCTTTACATATATAACAGCCCTCTTCGCACCTAAGTTCTTCGCCTTTATCGCTGCATCCTCAGCGGCTATCTGGGCAGCATGAGGGGTACCCTTTTTTGTTCCCTTATACCCTTTCAAACCTCCACTTGACCATGTAAGAGTGTTGCCCTGCTGGTCGGTAACCGTTATATAGGTATTATTGAATGTTGAATTGATGTGAAACACTACATCCTCCACATATTTTTTTACCTTCTTCTTTTTTGATGTCTTTCCTGCCATATTTTACTCCTTCTTTGCTTCTTTTGTTGCTACAGTTTCCTTTTTCTTCCTTGAAGAAAGGATTCTCCTCTTCGGACCCTTCCTCGTCCTCGCATTGCTCCTTGTCCTCTGTCCCCTTACCGGTAAACCCCTCAGATGTCTCAACCCTCTGTATGTCCCCAGATCTATAAGCCTCTTTATATTAAGTTGTATTTCTTTTCTCAATTCTCCTTCTACTTTATACTCTGATTCAACAATTTTTCTTATCGCAGTTATTTCTGCTTCAGTAAGCTCGTGTCCCCTCTTCTCAGGAGAAACTCCTGCTTTCTCAAGTATATTGAAAGCACTGGTTCTTCCAATTCCATAAATTTTGGTTAACCCGAACCATATCTTTTTATCTTCTGGTATGTTAACTCCTGCTATTCTTATCATGTTATCCTCCTATCCCTGTCTCTGTTTGTGTTTTGGATTTGAACATATCACCCTTACCACACCTTTTCTTCTTATAATCTTACACTTATCACATATCTTTTTTACAGATGCTTTTACCTTCATTTCACTTACCTCTATATATTATTCTCCCCCTTGTAGGGTCGTAAGGCGAGAGTTCCACAACAACCTTATCACCGGGCAAAATTTTTATGTAATGCATCCTCATCTTCCCTGAAACATGGGCTGTAACAATGAGACCATTAGGAAGTTCAACCTTGAAAGTAGCATTTGGCAAAGTTTCCTTCACAGTTCCTTCAACCTGCAGCCCTTCTTTCTTACCCATCTCAATAAGTAAGCACCTGCACTCCGTTATCTGTAATAGCAATGGTGTTCTCATAATGGGCTGAAAGTCCACCATCAATTGTCCTGGCAGTCCATCCATCTTCCATTATTCTCACTCTATAATCCTTTTCGTTCACCATAGGCTCAACAGCGAGAGTCATTCCTTCTTTCAAAATAATGCCTGTGCCTCTGATTCCAAAATTCGGAACCTGAGGCTCCTCATGAAGTTCAAAACCAATTCCGTGTCCAACAAATTCTTTTACCACACTAAACCCCTTCTTTTCAACAAATTCCTGAATTTCTGCTGAAAGGTCACCAATTCTTGCCCCATCCTTTATTACTTTGAGAGAATTCCAGAACGCAGCCTCCGCAACCCTGATGAGTTTTTCTGCGGTCTCTGATACTTTACCAACCGGAATGGTCCTGGCTCCGTCGCCATAAAAACCATCATAATAAACCCCTATGTCTATACTTACTATATCTCCCTCCTCTATAACCCTCTCCCCGGGTATTCCGTGCACAACTTCATCGTTTATGGAAACGCAGAGAGAGGCAGGATATCCCCTGTAACCCTTAAATGCCGGAACTGCATTTTTTCTCTTCAGCCACTCTTCTGTAAATTCATCAAGTTTTTTTGTTTTTACACCGGGAGCGATTTTCTCTGTGATGTAAAGGAGCAAATCCCTTGTTATCAATCCTGCCTTCTTCATCTTCTCTATTTCTTTTTTGGTCTTAAGCCTTATCAATTTTTTTTAAAGCGGAAATGACCCTTGAATGAACCTCCTCCACCGAACCAGAACCATTCACCTTAAAAAGCGAGTTCTTTTTTGTGTAATAATCTATCAGCGGTGAAGTTTTCTCCCTGTAAACCCTTAATCTCTCCCTTATCACATCTTCTCTGTCATCGTTTCTTTGATAAAGGAAACCTCCGCATTCACACTTTCCATCTTTGGGTGGAGGGTTGGTTTCCAGATGGTATATTCTACCACACCTATCACAAATCCTTCTCTTTGAATTTCTCCTTACCACTTCCTCATCAGGCACATCTATAAACAGCACGACTGGCTCCAGACCTTTTTCTTTTAACATGTTTTCAAGGGATACTGCCTGGACGATAGTTCTCGGAAATCCATCAAGTATACACCCATTTTTGCAATCACCTCTATTTAATCTTTCATCAATTATACCTATAACCACCTCATCTGGAACGAGTTCCCCTTTTGACATATATTCGTTTGCCTTCTTCCCGAGAGAAGAACCCTCTTTCACTGCGGACCTCAATATATCCCCGGTGGAGATGTAGGGAACTCCAATAGATTGGGAAACCATCGTTGCCTGAGTTCCCTTACCTGCACCAGGAGGTCCTAAAAATATAATTGCTTTCTTCATCTGAAAACTCTTCTACCTTTCAGTTTTGCGCCTTTGACAAACCCCTCATAATTCCTCATTATCAGATGGGATTCTATCTGCTGGGCGGTATCAAGGGCGACACCTACTGCAATTAGAAGACCCGTTCCGCCGAAGCGGAAAGGAACATTGAATTCCGCATAAAGAATTGATGGCAATATACATATAACCACAAGATAAATTGCTCCGCCAAGAGTTATCCTTGAAAGAACCCAGTCAATATAATCGGAGGTATTTTTCCCGGGTCTTATTCCTGGAATAAATCCTCCGTATTTTTGAAGGTTCTCTGCCACATCAACGGGGTTAAAAATTATTGCTGTATAAAAATAGGCGAAGAAAATTATAAGTATCCCATACAGAATGTTATAAATCACTCCTGTCGGAAGAAGCATATCATAAATCCTTTTTAGCCACGGAACATTCGCAACACTTGATATGGTCAACGGGAACATGAGAAGAGCAGAAGCAAATATGGGAGGTATAACACCTGATGTATTAACCTTTAATGGAAGGTGGGTAAGCTGACCACCATAGACCTTTCGCCCAACAATTCTTTTCGCATACTGTATCGGAATCCTCCTGTGCCCTCTTTCAACGAAAATTATTGCTCCAACTACAGCAACTACAATCAGCAGAACAATTATAAGGACAAAGAGAGACATCTCTCCTGTTCTAAGGAGTTTAAATGTTTTCATCGCTGCCCCGGGGAGCCTATCCACTATTCCAGCGTATATTATGAGTGAGATACCGTTCCCTATTCCCCTTTCTGTAATCTGCTCACCAAGCCACATCAGAAATATAGTCCCTGTTGTCATGGTGATCATTGCCATCATTCTGAATTTGATACCAGGATTCAAAACAACCGACGCTCCACCCGGACCTCTCATACCCTCAAGACTTATAGCAATGAAAACAGATTGAATCATCGCAAGAAAAACCGTGCCGTATCTTGTGTACTGATTCATCTTCCTCCGGCCGAGTTCACCTTCTTTTTTCAGCCTTTCAACAGCGGGAAAGACTGCGGTTAGTAATTCCATAATGATGGCTGAACTTATATATGGCATAACTCCGAGAGAAAAAATTGACAATTGCTCAAGAGCACCGCCGGAAAACAGGTTTATAAGTCCAAATAGTGTTCCTTCGGTTCCTTGAAAAAATTGCCTTATTACCTCTACATCCACTCCCGGTGTTGGAACGAATATTCCTATCCTGTAAACCGCAAGCAGTCCAAGGGTAATTAAAAGTTTCTTTCTCAGTTCTGGTATTCTTGGTATGTTTAAAAACCCCCTATCTAACATATTCTACCTCGCCCCCTGCTTTTTTAATTTTTTCTACAGCGGACTTTGAAAAAGCATGTGCTTTCACTTTCAGTTTAACCTTTAAATCTCCGTCGCCCAGAATTTTTACGGGGGCATTCCTCTTTATAATTCCTTTTTCTCTTAAAATCTCCGGAGTGATCTCATCTCCATCCTTGAAGGAATTAAGAAGTTTAAGGTTCACCCATTCATACTCCACCTTTAATCCCTCCCTTGAAAACCCTCTCTTCGGAAGCCTTCTTAAAAGTGGCGTTTGCCCACCTTCAAACCTCAAAGGAGGACCACCGCCTGACCTTGACCTCTGCCCTTTATGCCCGTATGTAGAAGTTTTCCCATGACCTGAACCCCTACCCCTTCCAACCCTCTTACTCTTTTTAACAGCTCCCTCCGGAGGTCTTAATTTATCAAGCATTTCCCTTCTCCTTTTTTGAACTTAAAAAAATACCAACAGGTCTGTATCCCAAGTTCTCCACTGGCACTCCCCTATCCTCCGCAATTTCTTCAGGATATCTTAAGAGTTTTAATGCATTAAAAACTGCTTTAACCAGATTATGGGGGTTATGGGAACGCATACTCTTGGTAAGAAGATTCTTTATACCTGCCAGTTCTGCAATTGCTCTCACAGTCCCCCCAGCGATCACCCCTGTGCCCGGAAGAGCCGGCTTCAGAATAATGACAGCAGAACAGAATTTAGCTGAAACTTCATAGGGGATGGTATCATTTATAATAGGAACTTTTATAAGGTTCTTCTTTGCCTTTTCAATAGCCTTTCTTATAGCATCAGGAACTTCCCTCGCCTTTCCAAGAGCATATCCGACCCTTCCCTTTCCATCTCCCACAACTACTAATGCGTTAAAACCAAATCTTTTACCCCCCTGCACCACCTTAGCAACTCTTGACACACTTAAAATTTTCTCTTTAAACTCTAATTCTTCTTCCTTCTCTTCTTCGTAAATTTCTTCCATTCTTAACTCCTTTTAAAACTCCAGACCACCTTCTCTTGCTCCATCAGCGAGTGCCTTCAGCCTACCATGATATTTAAAATATCCCTTATCAAAAACTACCTTTTTTATCCCCTTCTCAAGAGCCTTCCTGGCGAGAAGCAACCCTACCTTTTTAGCAGCTTCTTTGTTCTTTGTCTTTCCCTTTATCTCTTCCCTTAGTTCAGGAGACAGGGTGGAACAGGAAACAAGAGTATGCCCTTTTGTATCATCAATTATTTGAGCGTAAATATGCTTCAACGAACGATATACAGATAAACGAGGTCTATCAGGTGTCCCAAAAACTTTTTTCCTCACCCTTTTCTTCCTTCTAATCCTTCTCTTTAATATGTATTTAATGTTTACAGCCATCACTTCGTCGTAGTAGCCGCTTTTTTGCCTGCTTTCTTTATTACAACCTCATCCACATACCTTATCCCTTTACCCACATACACATTTGGAGGTCTCACCCTTCTTATATCCGCTGCGAATTGCCCAACCAGTTGTTTGTCAATTCCCTGGACAGTGATTCTAAAATTTTTCTCAACAGTTTTTAACTGCTCAACAGAAACTTTCAATCCCTGCGGAATCTTCATAGAATATGGCTTTGAAAATCCGACATAAAGAATAAGTTCATCACCCTTAACCTCGGCTTTATAACCTGTGCCAATTATATCCAGTTTTTTCTCAAAACCTTCTGTCACCCCTATTATGGCATTGTTTATAAGTTGGCGAAAAAGGCCATGAATTGCTCTTTCTTTCTTTGAGTCTCCATTTCTCTTAACTACGACGCTCCCATTTAAAACCTCTACACTTATTTCCTGAGGAATCCTCAGGCTCAATTCCCCCTTCTTTCCTTTCACTATTAACAAACCGTCTTTTATGGATAGGGTCACTCCCTGGGGAACCCCGATTGGTTTTCTTCCTATCTTTGACATCTCACCACACCATACCAATAAATTCTCCGCCCGCTTTAAATTTCTTCGCCTTCTTATCGCTTATTATGCCCTTTGAAGTGGAAAGGATGCAAATACCAAGTCCTCTTCTTACAAGCGGAAGCTTCTTTACTCCCACATACACTCTTCTTCCTGGTGTGCTCATCTTTTTTATGCCGTGTATCACAGGTTCTCCATTCTTGTTGTATTTAAGATATATTCTGATTATAGAATAGCTCTTCATTTCTATTATATCATAGCCCTCAATAAATCCCTCTTCTTTTAAAACCTCACATATATCTCTTTTCATTTTTGAATGCCAAACATCTACAGTCTTTTTACCCGCCTTTTGAGCATTTCTTATCGCAGTAAACATATCTGCTATCGGGTCGGTCTGCATGAAAACCTCCTACCAGCTTGCCTTTCTAACACCAGGTATTTCTCCGGCAAGTGCTCTCTTCCTGAAACACATCCTGCACATCCCGAACTTTCTCAGATAGCCTCTCGGTCTTCCACATATACTGCACCTGTTTCTCTTTCTCACTTTGAACTTCGGCTCCCTTTTACTCTTTTCTATCTGTGCCTTTCTTGCCATCTCAACTCCTGAACGGAAATCCGAGATACTTCAACAGTATCTTGGCTTCCGAATCCGTTTTTGCAGTGGTGCAAATAGTTATATTCATTCCTCTAATTTTTTCAACTTTTTCATATTTTACTTCCGGGAATATAATCTGTTCCTTCACACCTATAGTATAATTCCCCCTTCCATCAAATGAATGCGGGTCTAACCCCTTGAAGTCTTTCGTCCTCGGAAGTGCTATATTTATAAATCTATCCAGAAACTCATACATTCTATCTTTTCTGA